>MDSZ01076494.1_pt1 | contig 20259 bp, 18 predicted proteins | sample 811201 | NCBI WGS metagenome assembly MDSZ01 (sample SAMN05326647, study PRJNA326480) | marine metagenome | isolation source: seawater | place: Indian Ocean: North | collected 2010 | reverse complement strand
GTGAACACCCACATCAACCGCCTCCGCAACAAGATCGAGGCCGATCCGGCCGATCCGCATTTCGTTCAGACGGTCTGGGGCGTCGGCTATCGGTTCATGGACTGACCCATGGCTCGACCGATGTTGCGAACACTGTACGGCCGCCTGGCACTGGCCCTCTTTCTGCTGCTGGTGACCGTCGGCGCGCTGTTTACCCTTCTGAGCCTGTATTCGGTGCGGGAGTACACCGCGGCGGTGAATCAGGCGCTCAACCGGGACCTGGCCCGGAACCTGGTGTCGGATCGCAATCTGGTGACCGACGGCCGGCTGAACCGGGACGCACTGAAAACGCTCTTCGAGCTGTATATGACCATCAATCCGAGCATCGAAATCTATTTGCTGGATGCCGATGGCCGTATCCTCTCCTACTCGGCGGACCCCGACAAGATCAAGCGCAAGCGGGTATCGCTGGGGCCGATCCGCGCACTTCTCAGCGATCCGACGGCGTTTCCCTTGCTCGGTGATGACCCCCGCAGTCATGATCGCCGGAAGGTGTTCTCGGTCACGCCGGTGCCATCCGAAGCCCACCCCACCGGTTACCTGTACGTGGTCCTGCGAGGCGAGGAATACGACCTGGCCGAAAGCATGGTCCACAGTCACCAGTTGTTGCAGATGGGGGCGGGCGCCCTGGCGGTGAGCCTGTTTGTCGGCCTGCTGGCGGGGTTGCTGTTTTTCCGCCTCCTGACCCGCCGGCTGTCCCGCCTGACCGAGCGGGTCGAGGCCTTCGAGGCAGACGTGGGAACGGCCGTATCCGCCGCCGGCGATGACGGCCCGGTGGCCGGGGACGACATCGATTACCTGTCCGCCCGGTTTGATCAGATGTCACAGCGCATTGTGGCCCAGCTGGAACTGCTGAAGGACAAGGATCACCAGCGTCGGCAGCTGGTGGCGCAGGTTTCCCATGACCTGCGCACCCCGCTGGCCTCGATCCAGGGCTACCTGGAAGCGTTGAAGCTGAAACAGGACAGCCTGCCCCCGGCCGAGCAGCGGCGTTTCGTTGCGGTTGCCCTGTCAGAGAGTCGCCGGCTGGCCCGGCTGGTGGACGAGTTGTTTGAGCTGGCGGCCCTGGAAGCCCGGGAGAAGCATGCACGGCCCGAACCGTTTGTGATGGCGGAACTGGTACACGATGTGGTTCAGAAACATCAGCCGGAGGCCGAGCGCGCGGGCGTCACCCTGCGCCTGGGGGACATGGCTCCGGTTCGGGCAATGGCGGACATCGCGCTGTGTGAGCGGGTTCTGGACAACCTGATTGGAAATGCCATCCGCCATTCTCCGCCGGGGAAGGCCGTGACATTGTCGGTCCGTGCCGACACTCCCGGTGTGAGTGTCTCCGTGCTGGACGACGGTCCCGGGATTGCGCCGGACCAGATGGATCACATTTTCGAGCCTTTCTTTCAAGGCAGCACCCGATCGCAGGCTGGCCACCATGCCGGACTGGGGCTGGCCATTGCCCAGCGGCTGGCCGGGCTTCAGGAGGGGCGTATTTCCGTCGCTAACCGGCCCGAGGGCGGTGCCGAGTTTCGGATCTGGTTGCCCGCGGCCGACAGGACGCCCCCCGGTGGGGAGACATGATCCGCGCCGTGATCGATTCGTGATAAACGAAGAACGGTTTTGTGAAACCTCAGCGGTAGCCTGATCGTATCGAATGATCAGAGGAGGTGTTTATGAAACGCGGAATGATAGCGGCGGCGCTCACCCTGATGGTGGCCCTCGCCGCGTCGGTAGGGGCCTTTCAGGCTTCAGCCGAAAAAGGTTCAGCTGCTGACACGGCGTTTGCGCCGGACAATCCGGATCTGGCCGTGGCGACCTTCGCCGGAGGCTGCTTCTGGTGCGTAGAAGCCGGGTTTGAGAAAATTCCCGGCGTGGTCGAGGCCGTGTCCGGCTACGCCGGTGGCCAAGTGGACCATCCCTCCTACGAGGCGGTTTCATCGGGCGGCACCGGCCATACCGAGTCCGTGCAGGTCTACTACGATCCCACGAAAATAACCTATGAGGGGTTGCTGCAGGGGTTCTGGAGAATGATGGATCCGACCGATGCCGATGGTCAGTTTGTGGATCGTGGCAAACAGTACCGGCCGGTGATTTTCTACCATAACGCGTCCCAGAAGCGGCAGGCCGAAGCGGCGAAGGCGAAGCTGCAGGCGTCCGGCCTCTATGACAAGCCGGTGGTGGTGGAGATTGCACCGCTGAAGACGTTCTGGCCTGCGGAGAAATACCACCAGGACTATTACAAGAAAAACCCCATCCGGTACCGCTTCTATACGTTCAATTCGGGTCGCTACCAGTTCATTGAGAGCGTGTATGGTGAAGACTACGAGCTGGACTTCTCCCGCTTCAAACCCGACACCGGGGACGCCCCGTCGGGCGGCATGGGATTCGATCCGGATACCTTCACCAAACCGGACGATCAGACGCTCCGGGAGACACTGACGGAGCTGCAGTACGAGGTGACCCAGGAGGAGGGCACAGAGCCGCCCTACGACAATCCCTACTGGAACAACAAGCGGGTGGGCCTGTACGTGGATATCGTTTCCGGTGAGCCCCTGTTCTCATCACGGGACAAGTACGCATCCGGCACCGGCTGGCCCAGTTTCACCCGGCCCATTACACCGGATGCGGTGGTCGAGAGAACGGATGCGTCGTTCTTCATGATCCGCACCGAAATCCGCAGCCGGTACGCCGACTCCCACCTGGGTCACGTCTTTAATGACGGTCCCGCTCCCACCGGTTTGCGGTATTGCATGAACTCCGCGGCCATGCGTTTCATCCCGCTGGAGGATATGGCCGCCGAGGGCTATGGCCAGTACATCGACCGGGTGAGCGGCGGGCATTCAGGCGCCGGGGTAGCCGCGGATGAACACGCCGGTGACACCACGGAAGCCGTGCCGTCCGCTGTACCACCGGCTGGGCGCGGCTGAGGCCGGGGCTCAGCGCTTGAGGTACTGGCTGAAATCCACGTCGCCGGCGGAGAGGATGTCCTGCACCCGGTTGTGCACGCCCAGCTTGCGCAGGATGGCGGAGACATGGGCCTTCACGGTGGTTTCGGCGATGTTGAGGTTGTAAGCAATCTGCTTGTTGGATTCGCCCTTGGACATGCGCTCAAGCACCAGCAGCTGGCGCCGGGTCAGGGAATTGAGGGTTTCCGGAGAGATCGGGTGGTCCTCCGGCCGGCTCCGGCGCTGGGGGCTTTCCTTGCCGGTGCGGATGATGTCCGAGGGCAGGTAGACGTTGCCGTTGAGAATCTGCTGGATGGCCTCGGTCATCCGGGCCCGGGGCGAGGATTTGGTGATGAAACCGACCGCGCCATAGGTGATGGCCTGCAGCACCACCTGTTTGTCTTCCTCAGCGGATACAATCACCACCGGAATCGTCGGGGCTTCGTTGCGCAGCGTGATCAGCCCGTTCAGGCCGTGCATGCCGGGCATGTTCAGGTCCAGCAGGATCAGGTCGAGGTCATCGTGGGCCCGGGTGATGGCCAGAGCGCTGTCCAGGTCGTCGGTTTCCAGGATTTCGCTACCCTCAAAGCCTGAGGCAATGACGCTGATGATGGCCTCCCGGAACAGTGGGTGGTCATCGGCGATGAGGATTTTGTAGGCGGGCTCCATGTCCGTGTCTGCCTGTCGGTTGTCGGGACCGGGAACGGTTCTCCGGGTGTCGTCGCGCGTTTTCCGGGATTCCGCAGTCTCCAGCTCGTTCAGCATGGTGTCCTCCTCGATGGCGGTGGCCGGACCCCGCCCTTTATTCTTGTGATCGTTTCATTACACGCGATTGCGGCGACCGGTTGAATGCGACCATCGCAGTAAACAACCGGTACCAAAGTCGAATATCCGCCCGCCGGACGGCGGGCGGTGAGTGGCGGGATTCGGCTGGGAGGCTCAGTCCCAGGCGGGGAAGGGGTCGTTCAGGGTGCGCCAGAACGCCTGGCCGGCCAGCAGCTGCTCGTCGTCCAGCAGGCAGGCGTCGAGCGCGCGGGTGATGGCCTCTTGGTCGATGTTCTGGCCAATGAACACCAGCTCCTGGCGCATGTCGCCAAAAGGTTCTTCCCAGTTGGCGAGAATCGCCTCGCGGTATTCCGGATCCTGGGGCCACTGGTTGGTCGGCACGGCCTTCCAGAACAGTCCGGCGCAGCCGAACCGGGCCATACCGCCGGCCTGGCTCCAGTGGCCGGCGAATTCGGGGCGGGAGGCCAGCCAGAAATACCCCTTGGAGCGGATCAGCCGGCCTCGGGCGACCGGTTGGTGCAGGAAGTCATGGAATTTCGCCGGGTGGAAGGGACGGCGCGCCCGATAGACAAAACTGGAAATGCCGTATTCCTCCGTTTCCGGAATGTGCTCGCCACGCATTTCCTTGAGCCAGCCCGGGGCCTGTTGGGCCCGCTCGAAGCTGAACCGTCCGGTATTCAGGACCCGGTCCAGGGGAACCTGGCCATTGCGGATCGGCACGATGTCCGCCTCGGTGTTGAGGCTGCGCAGCACCGCCTGGAGCCGTGCCAGTTCGGTTTCGCTGACCAGGTCGGTTTTGCTGATCAGCAACACGTCGGCGAACTCCATTTGGTCCACCAGCAGGTCCGACACGCTGCGCTCATCCTCCTCACCCAGGCTTTCCCCCGTCTCCTGCAGGGAGCGCGCGGCGTCGTAGTCACGCAGAAAATTGGCGGCATCCACCACGGTGACCATGGTGTCGAGCCGAGCGATGTCGGACAGGCTGGTGCCGTCCTCGTCGGCGAAGGTAAAGGTCTCCGCCACCGGCAGGGGTTCGGAGATGCCGGTGGATTCGATGACCAGGTAGTCGAAGCGGCCCTCGCGGGCCAGTCGCCGCACCTCCAGCAGCAGGTCCTCCCGCAGGGTGCAGCAGATGCAGCCGTTGCTCATTTCCACCAGCTTTTCTTCGGCCCGGTTCAGGCTGACTTCCTGCTGGACCTGGGCTGCGTCGATGTTGACCTCGCTCATGTCGTTGACAATGACGGCGATCCGTCGCCCTTCGCGGTTGTTGAGAATATGGTTCAGCACGGTGGTCTTGCCCGCGCCGAGGAATCCGGACAGCACGGTGACCGGCAGACGTTGATCGGCATTGGACATGGTTGGGCTCCTTGAACGAGACAGGTTGGGCGGTTGGCCCGGGGTTTACGGTAGAGATGTTATAACATAACATTTTGTTCGCGATGAGCGAAGCGTCTGCGCTCACGCACTCAAGGTTTTAGCGCGACATAATCAAGGAGCTTGCTGGATGGATGTTTTACCCAAACGCGGGGGTGGCCAGCGACGGGCCGCCGTGATGCCGCCACGTTCGTTTACCCGGACCCTGATCCCGCTGGTGGTGCTGGCCGCGCCGGAGGTCCAGGGCGACGCACTGAACCCCGACGTCAGTGTTACGCTCGACGGCTACTACAAGCAGGAGGACACCGCCCTGTCGCACCGGGACAAGGGCTTTGGCCTGGGCCACACCGAGCTGACCCTGTCGGCGCCCATCGATGACCTGTTTTCTGGTCGCCTGACCACCGTGTACGAAGAGCACGAGGGCGAGAGCGAAGTGCAGGTGGAAGAAGCCTATCTGCAAACCAACGGCCTGCCGGCATCCCTGAGCGTCCGGGCCGGACGGTTCCTGTCACAAGTGGGCTATCTGAACGGCCGCCACCTCCACGAAGACGACTTCGTCGAGCGTCCGGCGGCCTACCGCGCCCTGCTGGGCAGCCACTACTACGACGACGGCGTCCGTCTCAATGCCCTCCTGCCCACCCCCTTCTTCTGGCAGGTGGGAGCCGAGGTATTCAGTGGCGCGTCCCTGTCGGAAGGCGACGAGGAACTGGGGGTGTTCACCCTCAACACCCGCGTCGGTGGGGACCTGTCGGTATCCCAGAGCTGGCAGCTGGGGCTGTCCTACCTGCGTAACCGTAACGCCGGGGTCGTCGAGGAAGACCACGACGAAGAGGAAGAGGAACATGAGCACAGCCATGCCGCCTCCTACACCGGCAGAAACCTCTACATCGCCGATGCGGTCTGGAAGTGGGCGCCCAACGGCAATGCCAGGGAGCAGCAGCTGACCCTGAGTGGCGAGTACCTCTACGCCGACGACCTGAACCGGTACGCCACTTCGGACGACACCCACGAGGGTTGGTACCTGTCCGGGGTATACCGCTTCGCGCCGCAGTGGTCTGCCGGCCTTCGCTACGGTGAAGTGGACCTGCGCCAAGCCCATGACGATCATTTCCACGACCAGAGTCTGGACGAGACGGAAGTGATGCTGGCCTGGTCCCACTCCCACTTCTCCACCCTGCGGCTGCAGTACACCCACCAGGATGGCAACGGTTTCGACAACGCCGATGATACCGTAACGGTGCAGTACGTGATGTCGCTGGGCGCGCATGGCGCGCACGGGTTCTGAGCGTGCGCACCACCGCCGTGGTTATGGCCCTGCTGGCCGGTCTGCTGGCGCAGCCGGCCCGGGCCGAGTTTCACGTCTTCGCCTGTGAACCGGAGTGGGCGGCGCTGGTGCGGGCATGGTTGCCCGAGGCTGACATTACGACCGCCACCCATTACCTGCAGGATCCTCACTACATCGAGGCGCGTCCCAGTCTGATTGCCAAGCTGCGCCGGGCCGATCTGGCGGTGTGCACAGGGGCCTCACTGGAGGCGGGCTGGCTGCCGACCCTGCTACAACGTGCGGCCAATCCGGCCATCCAGGTCGGTCGACCGGGCCTGTTCCTGGCGGCCGAGCAGGTCGAACTGCGGGATGCTCACCGCCCTGTTGACCGCAGCATGGGGGACGTGCATCCGGAGGGTAACCCCCACGTGCACCTGGCGCCGGACCGGTTGCCACGCATTGCCGAGGCCCTGATGGAACGGCTGCGCCAGCTCCGCCCGGATCTGTCCTCCCAGTTGTTCGTACGTTACCTGCGCTGGCGGGGGGCCTGGAACCAGCAGCGCGAGGTCTGGCGACAGGCGGCGGAACGCCTGCGCGGACACTCGGTGGTGGTTCAGCACGGCAGCTTCCGCTACCTGCTGGACTGGCTGGGGGTGGAGGCGGTTCTGGATCTGGAACCCAAACCCGGGCTGCCGCCCAGCGCCGCGCACCTGCAACAGCTGCTGGCGGCTCCGGAACTGGGCCCGGCCGATGCCATTCTGGTGGCCAGCCACCAGGATCCCCGGCCGGCGCAATGGTTGTCTGAGCAGACCGGCAAGCCGGTGCGGGTTCTGCCGGGCACGGTAACCGACGATGCCGCGACGGACACCCTGGCCGAGCTCATCTCGACCATCGTCGCGGCGCTGCTGGATCCGTCCGGGGAGGGCGCCGTTGACCAGCCTTGACTGGTTGCTCCCGCCTCTGCTTGGCAGCATCCTGCTGTGTCTGCTGCTGGTGCCCCTGGGCTACCAGGTCATTGCCCGGGGCGTCCTCTTCGCCGACCTGGCGATCGCCCAGTGGGCTTCGCTGGGGGCGCTGGCCGGTCGCTACCTCGGTTGGGATCCGGCTCTGGCCGGGGCTCCGGTCAGCAGCCTGGGGCTGGCGTTGCTGGCCGCAGGCGCGGTTCACTGGACCCTCCGCCTGCCCGGTGCCACCCGGGAGGCGGCCATTGGGGTGCTCTATGTCGTGGGCGCCAGCCTGGCCGTACTGGTGGTCAGCGGCGACCCCCACGGAGCCCAGGTTCTGCACCGGGCAGTGTCCGGCGACCTGCTGTGGGCGGAGTGGCCGGTGCTGTCAGCGTTGTCCGTCCTGGCCCTGCTGATGGCGCTGTTGTCCTGGCGCCGGCGCGGCTGGTCCGCCGGTGCCGGTTTCCTGCCGGTGTTCGCGCTGGCGGTCACCTATTCGGTGGCCCTGGCGGGCCTGTATGTGGTGTTCGCTACCCTGATCATCACTCCTTGGGTGCAGGGCCGGCTCCAGGGCCGCGGTCCGGCGCTGGCCATGGCTGCGGCCCTGGCCGGCCACGCCGGTGGTCTCGGCCTGTCGGTGCTGGCCGGTCAGGCCCGGCGGTGGTGGTGACCACCCTGGTGGCGGCCCTGGCCATGTGGTTCCCGGCCCGGCGCCGGGCCTGACCGGTCAGCGCCGCCCGGACAGGATCCGGGTTCGCTGGGGCCGGAAGCCGGTGCTCGCCAGTGCCGCCAGCAGCAGGGTGACCGTGCCGGTGATGCCCCAGGCCAGCGGGTTCCACTCCAGATAGAGGGAAAAACGGATCGCCTCCACCGCGTGGGTGAACGGATTCAGCTGGCAGGCCCAGTACAGCCACGGGCTGGCTTCCCGCATCCGCCACAGGGGGTACAGCGCCGAGGACAGGAAGAACATCGGGAAAATGACGAAATTCATCACGCCGGCGAAGTTTTCCAGTTGCCGGATCCAGGTGGCAATCAGCAGTCCGAGCGCACCCAGCATCAGGCTGGTGAGGATCAGGGCCGGCAGGGCTGCCAGATAGCCCCGGGCAGGCGGTTCCACGTCCACCAGCAGGGCCAGCCCGAGGAATACATACACCTGGATCACGGATACCAGCCCCATGGCCAGCAGCCGGGTTATCAGTAGAAAAGGCCGGGGCAGGGGGCTCATCAGCAGGACCCGCATACTGCCCAGTTCCCGGTCATAGACCATGGACAGGGCACCCTGCATGCTGTTGAACAGGATGATCATGGCACACAGGCCCGGAGCAATGTAGGTCTCGTAGGTGATGTAGGTCTGGTAGGGCGGAATAATGGAGATGCCGAGCACGGCGCGGAAGCCGGCGGCAAACACCAGCAGCCAGAGCAGCGGGCGAACCAGGGCACTGGCCAGGCGCGAGCGCTGCTGCCAGAAGCGCAGCCATTCCCGGCGCTGGATACCGGCGAAGCAGTGCCAGTAGCAGGACAGTTTCATGGCGGGGTGACTCCGGTCAGGGCGGCAAAGAGACCGGCCAGATCCGGGACACCCTGCTGCGCACACAGGGCTGTGCCTGTGTCATCGGCCAGCAGCCGGCCCTGATGCAGAATCAGCACCTGGTCTTCGGGGCGTACCTCCTCGATCAGGTGGGTGGCCCAGAGGACCGTCAGACCTTCATCCGCGCACAGGCGGCGAACGTGGTCGTTCAGAGCCCTGCGACTGGCGACGTCGAGGCCGACGGTGGGTTCATCCAGCAGCAGGAGCGAGGGCTGATGCAGCAGCGCCCGGGCGATTTCCAGGCGCCGGCGATGGCCGCCGTTGAGCAGACGCACCTTGTCTGCGGCCCGCTCCAGAAGACCGAAGCGGGCCAGTTCCCGGTCGCCTCTGGCACGGCATTCCCGCCGTGACAGGCCGTGCAGTGCGCCATGGTACATCAGGTTCTGGCGCACGCTCAGGTCCAGGTCCAGAGCGCTCTGCTGGAAAACCACCCCGATCCGGCGCATGGCCGCGGCAGGCCGTTTCTTCAGGGACTGCCCGTCCAGCCGTATCTCCCCCTGCTGCAGCGCCAGTAGCCGGGTCAGCAGTCCGAACAGGGTGGACTTGCCGGCACCGTTCAGGCCCAGCAGCGCATGAAAGCGGCCGGGCCTCAGGGTGAAGCTAAGATCGCTCAGAACCGGCTTGTTGCCGTAACGGAAACAGAGCCCCGCAACTTCAACCGTCATGATGTCGGATCAATCACCACCCCCCAGGGGTAGCGTCCCACCTTGATGGACTTGATGACTTTCAGCGAGTCCACGTCGATGACGGAAACGTCCCCGGACACGCCGTTGGTGGTGTACAGGTATTTTTCGTCCTTATCCAGGTCCAGCTGCCAGACCCGGCTGCCCACCAGCAGATAGTCCAGAATGTCATAGGTCTGTGCGTCCACCACGGCCACATGGTTGGCCGGCCCCAGGGCGATAAAGGCATAGCGGCCGTCGGAGGTCAGCTCGATGCCCACGGGCTGGACCCGGTCCTGACTCACTCCCGGTACCCGGAAGGTCAGCTCTTTCACCTGTTCCAGAGAGTCCACATCGATGATATGAACCGTGCCACCCACCTCCGCGGAAGCCCAGGCCACCTTGCTGTCCTTGCTGAATTCCACATGGCGGGGGCGCTGGCCTACCACAATATTCTTTTTGATTTCGAAAGTTTCCGTGTCAATCCAGTGCAGCATGCTGGTGGTTTCAGAGGTGTTCACCGCCCATTTGCCATCGGGACTGACGGCCATGCCTTCGGGTTCGACACCCACATCAATCTGGGCCAGCACCTCCTTGGTCTGCACGTCCACGACGGTGACTATGGCATCGTCCTCGTTGGAGATATACAGGTGCCGGTTATTGGGATGCAGGGCAAACTGCTCCGGATCCTCACCGGAGGGCAGGGAGTCAACGATGGTCCGGGTGGCCAGATCCATAACCTGAACGGTATCGTCGTCACTGGCGCAGATATACAGTTTCGTATAGTCCTTTGACAGCAGAATGCCCCGGGGCCGGGCGCCAACCTCTATCGTGTCGACAACGTCCATGGTATCTGTGTCGATCACGGAAATGGTGTTGTCCTTCTCGTTGGATACATAGGCCAGGCTGGCCATCGCCGGGGCAGCCATGCCGGTGGTGACAGTAAGAACCCAGCTCATACACAGCGCTTTCATCGGATATTCTCCTTGTCAGTTGTTGATGCGGCACTGGCTTTCAGGGCGATCGAATCCCAGCGTGTCCATTTCGGTCACGGGATGCAGGAAGCCCTCAACCGGGGCGGTGGCCACAAGTCCCCGCGGGTGAACCAGAGGAATCGGTTGCCGCAGCTGCCCGTTCCAGTCCCGGTAGGTGAGCTTGCGGCCCTTGAAAGCTGCCAGCTGGAACTGGTCACTGAACAGGAAGTCACGGATCGCGGCACTGCCGGCACTGGTCAGGTGGGTGACGGCGGTGCCGATGGAGCGTACCGCCGCCCAGGCGGCGTAATCCTCCGGGGTCATGTCACGCCCAGCCAGCTTGTGGAAGCGGCTCTGCAGCTGCGCCGCCCCCCAGCTTTCCACCACCCGGTGCCAGGCCACGGGAGACATCCCCTGGGTACCTGCCACCGGCCGTGGCAGCCAAGTGTTGAAAGGCACATACTCTCCGAAATCCCCCCGCACATCTGCCACCACTACGGCGTCATAGTCATCGGCCTGGGTGAACAGGGGCAGCTCCCGCGCGGCGGTGCGGCGCAGGTCAGCACTGAAGCTCCAGGGCTTGTCTTCCACAATTTCCAGTCCGAAGCGGCGGGCGGAACGGCGGAAGGCAGCGGCCCAGGCCCTGTCGGCATCGGTGGGGCCGGTAATCAGGAAAACCTCATCCCAGCGGCGCTGTTTCAGCCACTGGCCCAGGGCATCCGTGAGCATGGCGTAAGCGGGAATGGTATGCAGCAGATTGGGGGCACAGGCACGGGTGCGCAGGTCGTCATCCCGGGCGCCGGCATTGAACAGCAGGGCCCCGTTACCGGCTTTACTGGCCAGTGTGCGCAGGGTTGTCGCCGGTGTGTTCAGCACGAACAGTTCGATACCGCTCTGGCGCATACGTTCAAAGGCCGCCACTGCGGCGTCTTCCGAATCCACCTGCTGTGGCTCCAGAAGATAAGTCTGGTTCAGGAACTTGCCGGTGGTGTTGTTATCTGCGATGGCCAGTTCGGCGCCGCGCAGGCCGGCATCTTCCGGGTCCGGAATAACGTTGGACAGCACCGGCCCCTGATCGGGAATCCAGTGGATATAGCCGATTCTCACGGCAAGGGGTGCCGCCGTGGAAAAAACCGGGGCCAGCAGGGCAGCCATAACGATCAGCAGCCGGTACGGGAAAGCCATGATCTTCTCCGTTTTGTTCTTGTGCCACCAGCTTAGAGAAGGGAAAAAGTCCCGGAAATATTCAGAAAGTAGGAAACTGGCGGTACTAAAGAACTATTCCGGTCACAGGCAGGACGCCTAGCATGGTCATTAAAGCGTCGGGACTCGGGGTGGAATACAGCGTGACCGCATTCAGGAAAATAGCCCTCACCATGCTGTGGGTTTTCATGGTCGTGTATGTGGCTGGTGCCATGTTCTATATCCACCAGGCCCGCCGTGACATCATCCGGGAACTGGAGGCGGCGGCCACACTGGCGCAGAATCTGGAAGCGCCGGCACGTCTTCCGGCCCCGGTGGTCGCTGGCCTGCGTCATCTCAGGCCGGTGGCTGATGGGCACGCGGGCGGGCAGGCGGGAGTGCCGGTGTGGTTTTCCCGGATTATCGGCCGGGGCGTGCCGGTAATGGAGCTGAATGGCTGGCGCCTGGATCCGGCTGATGAAATCGGGGAGATCTGGGAAAACTTTGTGCTGATTTCCCTGGCCTATGTGATGGGGATGGCCCTGTGTTTCCTGGCCCTGTTCCTGATGCTGTCCAGAGGCATGCGTCCACTGCAGGCCCTGTCCGAAGCCATGAGTGCCGTTGCCGACGGGAGTCTGGGCTCAAGGCTGTCGGGGCAGGGGGTGAAGGAGCTGGATGCGCTGGCGGCCCGTTTCAACGACATGGCTGTGGCACTGGAACGGGAGCGGCAGACGGTCAGCCGTCTGATGACGGAACTGCTGCGTTTGCAGGACCGGGAGCGGGAACGTATCGCGCGTGTACTCCATGATGATCTGGGACAGTATCTGACAGGTATCCGGGCCCAGGCCGGAAGCTGGGTATACGATCCGCAGCTGAGTGAGCGGCAGAAACAGCAGGCGCAGGAGCTGGCCCGGCACTGCGAAACCCTGCAACGGCACTTCCGGCATCTGCTGCAGGATCTGCATCCTCTGGTCATGGAGCAGCTGGGGCTGGTTGCAGCCGTGCGTCATCTTGCCGAGCAGTGGCAGCAGCTAAGTGGCCTGCAGTGTGAGCTGGTTATTGAGGGTCCGCTGCCGGAGATGAGCGGCGAGCAACAGGCACACCTTTACCGTTTCCTGCAGGAAGCACTGAACAATGTATCCAGACATGCCGGGGCCAGTCGGGCCAGCCTGCGGATGAGCCGGTGCGACGGTCAGCTGCTGATGGAAGTCCGGGATGATGGTATTGGCAGTGAGAATCTGATGGCCCGGGCCGGGCTTGGGCTACGTTCCATGTGTGAGCGGGCCCGCTGTCTGGGGGGGCAGGCCCGTTTCGTCAGTGGTGCCGGGCAGGGTACCCTGGTATGTCTTTCCGTACCCCTGCCGGCATCCGGACTCTTAGCCGGAGACAAACCATGAAACTGATGCTTGTGGATGACCACCAGGTAGTGCGGCAGGGGATCGCCAGCCTGTTGTGCTCGATGATCCGGGATCTGTCGGTCACGGAGGTAACCTGCGGACAGGAAGCGGTGAGCGAATATGCCCGGCTGCGCCCGGATGTGGTGCTGCTGGACATGGGGCTGCCGGACATTTCCGGGCTGGAAGTGGGGCGGCGCCTGCGCCGGCGCTGGCGTGACTCGGCGCTGCTGTTCTTCACCATGCATGATGAACTGCCCATGGTCCGGCAGGCTCTGGATGTGGGCGGCCTGGGCTTCGTCTCCAAGAGCTGTGCCCCGGAAGAGCTGGCCGAGGCGGTACGCCGGGTGGCTGCCGGGCAGCCCTATATTGAGCATGCCATTGCCACCCGTCTGGCCCTGAACCGGGAGCGTCCGGTGGACCACCGCCTGCGGGATCTGACGCAGCGGGAGATGGAGGTGCTGCTGATGTATGCCAGGGGAGACAGCCTGCAGCGGATTGCCGAACGGCTATGTGTCAGCAGCAAGACGGTTTCCAATCACCTGGCCATGCTCAAGGGCAAACTGCAGGTGGAATCCTCGGTGGAACTGGTCCACCTGGCCGTGGACGCAGGTCTGGTCCGCTATGGTCAGGTGGCGGCAGAACAGCGGGCGTAAGCCCGCTCCGGCTACCAGTCAAACGGGCAGCCGGTACAGCCTTCCATGTAGGTTCCCTCAAAGGTGGCGTAATGAATACGCGCCGCGGTGAGTGTGGCTCCGGCCAGACTGGCCCAGCCCAGCTTGGCTTCCTGCAGGTTGGCGCCGGTCAGGTCTGCGGCGATGAGGTCGGCTTTCGGCAGCCAGGTCATTTCCAGGCTGGCGAAGCGTAGCCGGGTCCGGTGCATGGAGGCTCCGGAAAAACGGGCAAACTCCAGGCTGGCCCCGGTCAGATCGGAACCGGAAAAGTTGCTGCCCTGGGCAAACAGGTAATCCCCCTGCAGCCCCTGCAGCCGGGCCTGTTGTACGCTGGCACCGCGCAGTGCCGCACGATACAGGTTCAGCCGATAGCCGGTGGCACCATCCAGGCGTGCTCCGTCCAGGTTGGCACCGCGCAGGTTGGTGTGGTTCAGGTTGGCCCCCCTCAGATCCGCGCCGCGGAAATTGGCCGCGCTCAGATCCTGATGGCTGAGATCGGCGCCGCGCAGGTCGGCTCCGGGACACTGGGCTTTAGGCACCAGTGTGCAGCCGTTGATGACCGAGGGGGAATCGAAGTCCGGCGGATACTCGCCCGCCCGGACCGGGGAAAGACACAGCAGCAGTGCGGCCAGGATCAGTGGTCTCATGCGGGATCTCCTCTGTGGTGTGAGGCCCGGCCACAGGGGCCGGGCCGGTCGGATTGAGGGCTGATGCAGAGCCTTCAGTCTTTTGCCCACCTGGGCAGTTTGAAGACCCAGAAGGAGCCGCCCTGGGAAATGGGCTTGGTCAGCTCGGCCATATCACCACCCCAGAGGGGGACCGCACCACCATAGCCGGAGGCCACGCCGATGTACTGCTCACCGTCCATCTCCCAGGTAATGGGCGGCGAGATGATTCCCGAGCCGGTCTGGAACTTCCAGAGCTCCTTGCCGGTGTCGGCGTCAAAGGCTTTCAGGTAGCCGTCGCCGGTACCGGTGAACACCAGTCCGCCTTTGGTGGCCAGCACGCCGGCCCACAGAGGCATGTGTTCCTTGTGCTCCCAGCGGATCTTGCCGGTCATCGGATCCAGGGCGCGCAGGATGCCCACATGGTCGTCATACATGCGTTTGATGCGGAAGCCCTGGCCCAGGTAGGCCGCCCCTTTCTTGTAGGTGACTTCCTCTGTCCAGTAGTCTTCCTTCCAGTGGTTGGCCGGGATGTAGAACAGGCCGGTATCCTGGCTGTAAGCCATGGGGCTCCAGTTCTTGCCGCCCAGGAAAGGCGGGGATACCTCAATGGATTTGCCGCGGGTTTCGCCTTCGGCAGGGGGCGGCGGACGCTGCCCTTCCACCTCGATGGGACGACCGGTTTTCGGGTCAATACCCTTGGCCCAGGTGATGTTGTCCACAAACGGGAAGGCCTTGATGAACTTGCCGTTGGTGCGGTCGACGACGTAGAAGAAGCCGTTGCGGTCAGCGTGGGCCGTGGCTTTTATGGTCTTGCCGTCTTCACTGTACTCGAACAGCACCAGCTCGTTGTTGCCGGAGTAGTCCCAGGCATCGTTCGGGGTATGCTGGTAGAACCACTTGATCTCCCCGGTGGTCGGGTCCACGCCTACCTGGCCGGAGGTGTAGAGGTTGTCGTAATCCCCGGGATCGCCGCCGGGAGCGGTACGTTTCCAGGTGTTCCACGGAGCCGGGTTGCCGGCGCCGACGATGATGGTGTTGGTTTCCACATCAAAGCTGGCGCTTTGCCAGGGCGCACCACCACCGTGGCTCCAGGCTTCCACCTTGCCGGTTTCGGAGTCGGGATCGTCCGGCCAGCTGGGCGCGCGCGGGTCGCCGGAAGGCGTGCTCTTCTTGCCGTGCAGGCGGCCATAATGGCCTTCCACGAACGGCCGCATCCAGATTTCCTCACCGGTATCCGGATCCCGGGCGTAGAGCTTGCCCACCACTCCGAACTCGTCACCGGAGGAGCCGTGGATCAGCAGCACCTTGCCGGTTTTCTGGTCCTTGATCAGCACCGGCGCGCCGGTCATGGTATAGCCGGCTTCGTGGTCCTCGAACTTCTTGCGCCAGACCACCTTGCCGGTGTCCTTGTTGAGCGCGACTATGCCTGCGTCCAGGGTGCCGAAGAACACCTTGTCGCCGAAGATGGCCGCACCCCGGTTGACCACGTCACAGCAGGGCCGGATGCCCTCGGGAAGCCGGTGATTGTATTCCCAGAGCCGCTTGCCGGTGCGGGCATCCAGGGCAAACAGCCGGGAATAGGAGGCGGTTACATAGATGACACCGTCATGGACCAGTGCCTGGGATTCCTGCCCCCGCTGTTTCTCATCACCGAATGAGAAGGACCAGGCCGGCACCAGCCGCTCCACATTGTCCCGGTTGATATAGTCCAGCGGACTGTAACGCTGAGCCTTCGGGCCTATGCCGTAACTGAGCACATCTTCGGTGGTCGCTGCGTCATTGGCGATGTCATCCCAGGTTACCTTGCGCGCCTGGGCCTCCAGGCTCAGCGCACAGGCGGACCCGAGCATCAGCGCCAGGCTGATCCCGCGCAGCAGCGGGTGTTTGCGAGTCTTGATAGTCATAGGTTTCCCCCTGATTTCTTGTTGTTGTGCCGCGCACTTGGCGTGGACGTCCAGAGTATTGGCGTGACCGGCTTTGCTGGGCGACGGAAATTTGTCCGGAAGATCCGGGAAATTTCCTGCCAGAGGCGGGAAAAATGCCCGTTATCGGCCCGGATGCTTGAAATCCGGTCAGTTTCGGGTGGCTGTGTGTCCGCCTCATGCTTTCGCCTTCCCCCTCTCCGTCTACGACCAAGGGAGCAGGGCAAAGCCTCCAAAGTGGCATTCGGGATGAAGGGACAGCTCCCTAAACTGGGGACAGCCAGATGCCAACTGGCAACAGAGCGTTGCTGACACACGGGGATACAAGAATCAGAGGTAACAACCATGGCAATGTCTTTTCCTCAACGGCTGGGGCTGCTTGCCCTGCTTCTGGGTGCTGCCGGTCTTGCGGTCGCACACGGTAATGTGACTCCGCAGCCGGTAGATACCGGAAAACTGCCGGATCTTGGGGACGAAATCCGTACCGAAAACCCGTTCCGGATCGGCAACGAGCTGGAACAGTTCAATGCCGAGGCCATCCGGGTCGGCGAGAGCGCCTACGCCGGCAACTGCGCCGGCTGCCATGGCATTCGCGCCATGTCCGGTGGCCTGACCCCGGACCTCCGGGAACTGAGCATCTGGGACGACGAATACTTCATCACCCGGGTGCGCAACGGCACCGACCGGGGCATGCCGTCCTGGAAGAACACTCTGGATCAGAACGCCATGTGGGCCATCAAAACCTACATTGAGTCCTTGCCAAAGCCCGAGTGATGCCACCGTTCGTTCGGGCAGCCGATCCGGGCCGGCCCAGTGCCGGCCTGTTGTCGTTGGGGGAAACCATATGAAGAAGATCATGCTGGTTCTGATTCTGCTACTGGCCCTGGGGCATGTGCAGGCCGGGGAAGTCCGCGATGGCAATGCCCTGCTCAACCGTCCTGCGGACCGTACCTATGACGACATTATCGCCTCCGGCTATCTGAAAGTCGGCGTTTACCGGGATTTTCCTCCCTACTCCTGGGAGGAAGACGGCGAGCCGCAGGGTATTGATGTGGAGCTGGGGCGGCGTCTGGCAGAAGGGCTGGGCGTAGCATTCCGGGTGCACTGGGTGACGCCGGACGAAACTCTGGAAGATGATCTGCGCAATAACGTCTGGAAGGGCCACTATCTGGACCGGCAGCGACTGGCTGATGTGATGCTGCGCGTGCCTTACGACACCCGTTATGCCTATATGCAGGATGCCACCGGCGAGTATGTCAACGAACAGGTGGTGATGCTCGCCCCTTACCAGCAGGAAACCTGGCAGGTTGCTTTCGACCCGGCTCGCCTGGCGCAGGTGAATAGTCTGGCGGTGTTCCAGTACCACCCCATCGGCGTGGAAATCGACACCTTGCCGGATTTCTATCTCAGCTCCGTCTTCCGGGGGCAGTTGCGCGATCAGGTCCGGCACTACCGGAATGTCCGTGAGGCCTTTGCGGCCATGGAGAAGGGTGAAGTGAGCGGTGTTATGGGCATGCGCGCGGAGGTGGAACATGAACTGGCCCGGCCCGGCAAGGGGGATTTCCGGCTGGCTGACAATGGTTTCCCGGGGATCGGACGGCAGGCGTGGGACGTGGGTATGGCGATCAGGCAGAACCATCGCCAGCTTGGTTATGCCCTTGAGGCCGTCATCGATCGTCTGGTCCGGTCCGGGGAAATGGCCGCTCTGTTCCGGGAAAAAGGCCTGAGCTACAGCGTGCCCGGGTACTACCGGGAATTTCTGGAAGGCGACGCACTGGCCAGGGCCGAGGGACGCTTGTAACACCGCCGCAAGCAGACAGGTTGTACGACCAAGTGATGAGAAAACCTGTTCCGGCGGGCAATTGCCGGTGGGGCCGGCACAGAGAAGAATCGCTCCGGAGCCGGGAAAAATTCCCGGATCGCCTCTGCAACCGAAAACAAGAGAATCGGAGAGCGCAACCATGAAATCAAGAAAGTTCGGGATTCGCGTCCTGGCCAGCGCCCTGGCCCTGACGGTGTCCTGCGGTGCCCTGGCCGTGACCGACGAGGATATTCTGAATGACGCCCTCACCACAGATGATGTGGTGACCTATGGTATGGGACTGGCCGGGCAGCGATTCAGCCCGCTGAAGACCCTGAATACCGACAACGTCCGTTATCTGCAACCTGTGTGGGCCTTCTCCTTCGGCAACGAGAAAATGCGGGGCCAGGAAGCTCAGCCCCTGGTGAAGGATGGGGTCATGTACGTATCCGCCTCCTACTCCCGGGTTTACGCCATTGATGCCCGCACCGGTGAGGAACTGTGGCAGTACGATGCGCGCCTGCCCGATGGCATCATGCCCTGCTGTGATGTGGTTAACCGGGGGGTTGCCCTGTATGGTGACAAGGTCATTTTCGGTACCCTGGATGCCAAGCTGGTGGCGCTGAACAAGGACACCGGCAAGCCCATGTGGATCAAGAAAGTGGCGGATTACCAGGCGGGTTATGCCATTACCGCCGCCCCCATGATTGTCCGCGGCAAGGTGATTACCGGCGTGTCCGGAGGCGAGTTCGGTATTGTCGGCAAGATTGAGGCCTATGATGCCGAAACCGGCGAAAAACTCTGGACCCGCCCGACCGTCGAGGGACATATGGGCTATGTCTACAGGAATGGCAAGGCGATCGAAAACGGTATTTCCGGCGGCCAGGCCGGTCTCACCTGGCCCGGCGATATGTGGAAGAACGGCGGTGCCGCCACCTGGCTGGGGGGGACCTACGACGCAGAAACGGACACCATCTTCTTCGGTACCGGTAACCCGGCTCCCTGGAACTCACACCTGCGCCCGGGCGATAACCTGTTCTCATCTTCGCGTCTGGCCATAGATCCGGAGGATGGCTCCATCAAGTGGCACTTCCAGACCACGCCCCATGACGGCTGGGACTATGACGGTGTCAACGAGCTGATTGCCTTCGATCTGCGTGAAAACGGCAAAACCATCAAGGCCGCGGCCACCGCAGACCGCAACGGTTTCTTTTACGTACTGAACCGGGAAAACGGTGACTTCATCCGCGGTTTCCCCTTTGTGGACAAGGTGACCTGGGCCAGGGGGCTGGATCCTGAAACCGGCCGCCCCATTTATGATGACACCCGTCGCCCGGGCAATCCGGCAGAGACGGATGGCAGCAAGGGAGAGTCGGTGCTGGTGCAGCCTGCGTTTCTGGGCGGAAAGAACTGGATGCCCATGGCCTATAACCCGGATACGGAGCTGTTCTACGTACCCTCCAACGAATGGGCCATGGAGATCTGGAACGAACCCGTATCCTACAAGAAGGGCGCTGCCTATCTGGGAGCCGGTTTCAACATCAAACCGGCCAATGAGGACTTCATCGGCGTACTCAGGGCCATGGATCCGAAAACCGGCAAGGAAGTATGGCGTTATGAAAACACAGCCCCCCTGTGGGGTGGCGTGATGACCACCGCCGGCAACCTGGTGTTTACCGGAACTCCGGAAGGCTACCTGAAGGCTTTCGATGCCCGCACCGGCGAGGAGCTGTACCGCTTCAATACCGGCTCCGGTGTGGTTGGCACCCCGATTACCTGGGAGATGGACGGCGAACAGTATGTATCCGTCCTGTCCGGCTGGGGTGGTGCGGTGCCCCTGTGGGGGGGCGAAGTGGCCAAGGTGGTCAAGCATTTCAACCAGGGCGGGATGGTCTGGACCTTCAAACTGCCCCGGGACCGGATTGCGGCGAACTGATCTGCGTGTTCGTGCATTTTCGGGCTGCCTGCGGGCAGCCCTTTTTTAGTGCGCCCGGCACGGGCGCACTCCTGGAGGTGCAAGTCCTCCCGTAAGCTGGCCACAGCGAACGAAG
>MDSZ01105381.1_pt1 | contig 20260 bp, 19 predicted proteins | sample 811201 | NCBI WGS metagenome assembly MDSZ01 (sample SAMN05326647, study PRJNA326480) | marine metagenome | isolation source: seawater | place: Indian Ocean: North | collected 2010 | reverse complement strand
TAAAAATCTTGTTATTAAATGTGATGTAGATGGAAATGAATTAGAAGTATTTAAAAGTGGTAAAAATTTTTTAAATAATTATAAGCCAAACATAATTATGGAATTCGCGCCATATTTGTATAATGAAAAAGGCTACTCTAAGGAGGAATTAATTAGTTTTTTCACTAAATTAGATTATAAATTTTATGATACCAAGTCATTTAAAGAAATTATCAATATCTCACAATATGTTTCTCAAATTGATATAGGATCTAGCAAAAACGTATTTTTAAGATAAAATTTAAAATGATTTAATTAATTTAAAGTATTTATCTAAATTTTTATTTTCGTCAAATCTTTCTAAAGAATTAACAGAAGTTTTTAACATTTTTTTACATTTAATTTTGTTATTTTTATAAAATAAAATTTTATCTGCCAAATCTTTAAAATCTTCATTTTTGAAAAGCAAGCCTCCTTTGCCTTTTAATAATATTTCTTTGGGACCAGTTGGACAATTTGATGAAATAATAAATTTATTTAGCGCTAGGGCCTCTAATAAAACGTTTGGCAATCCTTCAAACTTAGATGATAATATAAAAATATCTGATTGAATTAAATAACTAAATGGATTTGCTTGATAGTTTATGATTTTTATAAATTTATTTAATTTATTATCATTTATATAATTATTTAATTTATTTTTTAAAATACCCCTTCCCATTATTACTGCTTCAAAATTAATTTCTTTTTTTATTTTATTTAATGCTTTTAATAAAATAATCTGATTTTTTTGATCAACAATTCTTCCAATATTAATTATTTTTAATGAATTTTTTTTATAGAATATTTTTTTACTTTTTTGTTTGCTTAAACCTATTATTTGTTTTTTATTTAATGGATTATAAATACATATTGTTTTTAAATTAAAATATTTTAGCATTTTTCTTTTAAATTCAAGACTATTGACAATTACGACATTAGCTTTAGCTAAAAAAAATTTATATAGAGCTTTTTTAATAATATTATTTGACCATCCATCTGGGGCAGTATTAGATCTTGTCAAGATTGGGATATTGAAAATCTTACAAAGTATTATACAATAAATATTAGCCTGGAATGCAAAAACAATTCTATTGTTGTCTTTTATGATCTCCTTTAAGAGTAACCATAAACAAATGATATATTTTGTACGTCTTCCAAACTTTTCCCATATAGAGTTTCCTGGTAAAATCACATTTATATTGTTTTCAAATTTTCCTTTTTTTGTAAAAGTAGTGATAATTGAGAGATTATTTATCTTTTTTGATAAATAATTTGCGATAATAAAAAAATTTTTTTCTACACCTCCGCCTTCAACTGAGGGCATAAATAATATAACTTTTTTTGTTTTCATATGGTATATAACTTAAAAGTCAAATTTAATGGATAAAGTAAGTATAATTATACCTTATTATAAAAAAAAAAAATATATTCAATTAACATTAAATTCAATTTTAAAACAAACATATAAAAATTTTGAGGTTTTTATTGTTTTTGATGAGGAAACTAAAGAAAATCTAAGCTTCATAAATAAATTATCTAAAAGAGATAAAAGAATAAAAATAATTGTTAATAATAAAAACTTAGGAGCAGGGTTTTCAAGAAACAAAGCTATCGAAAAGTCGCGTGGGAAATTTATTGCCTTTATAGATGCAGATGATATTTGGAAGAAGAAAAAACTAGAACTTCAATTAAAATTTATGCAGAGGAATAATATTAAGATTAGCCATACCTCATATGAGATAATTGATGAAAAAAATTTTAAATTAGGATCTAGAATTGCTAGAACATTTTATAATCATCAAGAATTATTACAATCTTGTGATGTTGGACTTTCTACAGTTATATTAAAGAAAAATATTTTAGGAAAAACGTTAAGATTTCCTCCACTAAAAACTAAAGAAGATTTTGTATTATGGCTCAATATTTTGTTAAAAGGGTATAAAATTTATGGATTTAATAAAATTCTTAGTCAATGGAGGTCAGATAAATCTTCTTTATCCTCTTCAATCTACCAAAAATTAATTGATGGTTTCAGAGTTTATAATATATATATGAAGTTTAATTTTTTTGTTTCACTATACTTTTTAATAATTTTAAGTTTAAATTTTTTATATAAACGCTTTAATGATTGAATTAGTTATATTTGTTGTTTTCGTGTTAATTATCAACACAATTGTAAAAAAAATAAATCTAATACCAAACTACCATGGGCAAATTCATCAAATTTATTTAGAAGATAAAAATGTACCTCTCATTGGCGGTTTTTATATTTTATTGCTTCTATCAGTGTTATTTTTTAATAACCTTAGTTTACTAATTTTTTTTTTTAGCATTTTTGTGCTTGGAATGTTAAGTGATAAAAACTTAATAATTTCTCCAAAAAAAAGATTTATTATACAAATAGTAATTGTATTTATTTTTACAATTCAATTCGATTTATTTATATCAAGTTCAAGAAATGAGTTAATGGATCTTTTCTTAAGCAATTTTTATTTTAAGTTTCTTTTTTCTACTTTTTGTATTTTGATACTAATAAATGGGTCTAATTTCATAGATGGAATGAATGGCATTTTATTATCTTATTTTTCAATAATTATTTTTATTCTTTTAAAGACAAATTTTATAGATACTCTAAATCTTGATTTGAATTTGCTCTACTTATTTTTTTATTGTTTATTATTTTTAGTTTTTTTAAATTATTTTGGCTTTTTCTTTCTTGGTGATAACGGTTCTTATTTAATTGGATTGTGTCTTTCTTATATTTTAATTAGTATTTTTAATGACAATCAAACGCTAATTACTCCATACTTTATAATTTTATTAGTCTGGTACCCTTGTTTTGAGAATCTTTTTTCAATTATTAGAAAAATAAAATCAGGTTTTTCAGCAACAAAATCTGATAATAAACACCTACACCAGTTAATATTCAATTTTTTAACAAAAAAATTAAGTTTAAAAAAAAAATATTCAAATCCTTTAACAGGTATTTTGATAACTATTCCAAATTTTTTAATTATTTATTCTGCAAGTTTGCAGCCAAATCTAACAATGTATCAACTTTATCACATTTTATTTTCAACGATTTTTTATTTTTTAATATATTTTTTTTTGATAAGAAATTTTGATTAAATTAAAGATATGAAGTTTTCAATAATTATTAATACTCACAATCAATCTAATTTAATACAAAAATCTGTAAGATCTTGTTTTTTTAGCAACAAAAACAAATTTGAAATAATTGTTGTTGATACCTCAAATAAAATTAATAATTTAAACTTTCCAAATAAAAAGGTTAAATATTTTCGTATAAAACAAAAATACTCTCAACCAGAAATGAATCAGATGTATAAAATATATTTTGGTTTAAAGAAATCAAAAGGTGATTTTGTTTTATTATTAGATGGTGATGATGAATTTGATAAAAAAAAACTTATTTATTTTAGCAACTTATGCTCTAGACAAACAATAATATTCAACCAAGATTTACCTGTTTTAAAAAATATTTATACAAACAAAAGAAAATTAATGAAAATAAAAAAATATAAAAATTCTAATTTCTTCAAAAAAAATATTATATTATGGCCACAGGTTTATGGGACTAGTTCTATTCTTATAAAATCAGAAGTATTAAGAAAATTTTTTAATCAAGCAAAACCTTTTTCGTGGCCACTTCTGGCAATTGATATTCAGTTGCTAATATTTTGCTATTTAAAGTATAGAATTTCAAATATTGGTAAAGGGCTAACTATCAAAAAAATACATAATAATAATTTAGGTGCTGTATACTTGAATATTTTTAAAAAAATATTTTGGAAAAGAAGAAATATGCAATTTAATTACTATTTTAGTTTAAATAAAAATAAAAAATATTCACTTGATTATTTATTAACTAAATTTATCAATTATTTAATCTAGGAATATTTAAAATGAAGTTCTCGAACCTTTACCTAAAAACAATTTTTTTTATTTTATTTGTACACTGTAATAATTTGTATGCAGAAAATAAGGTGACTAAATATCAGATTGAGGGCGAAAAAAACTTTTTACATGAATTCACCTCATTAACAAAAGATGGTTACATCAATGTAGTAGTTGAAATTCCTGCTGGCGATAATGATAAATGGGAAGTTTCAAAAGTAGATGGAAAATTAAAATGGGAATATTCCAATAGCAGTTATAGAATTGTTAAATATATGCCCTATGTTTCAAATTATGGATTTATTCCTCAAACAATTTATTCAAAAGAAATGGGTGGTGATGGAGATCCTTTAGATGTCATATTAATAGGAGAGAGATTTCCAAGAGCCAGTGTTATAAAATCAAAAATTATTGGCATCATCAAAATGACGGATCAAGGCCAGAAGGATGATAAAATCATTGCAGTCCCAGTAGAAAGTAAAATTTTTAATTCAGAATATCTTAATAGTATAGAGGACTTAAATAAAAATTATCCTGGAATTTTAGAAATTTTAGAATTATGGTTTAAAAACTATAAACTTAATTCATATATAGAAATAATTGAGTATAGCTCTTACAAGGAGGCTATGGAATTAATACACAAAACAAAAGAACCATACAAAACACTAAGAGGATACTGGTTGGAGGATAGATAATATGGATAAAGACAAAAATATTTTGAATTTAGAGAATTTTTTTATTAATGACTCTGTTGAGATAAGTTTAAACAATTTTATTTATGCGGTAATTTTATCTGCTTTACTTTGTTTTGTTATAAAAAAAGTTTACATTAGAAGCTCACAATCGCTAAGTAATAAAGAATATTTCTCAGATTTATTTATTCCCTTGGGAATAATTACTTGTTTAGTTATAACTGTAATTAAATTTTCACTTGCATTATCCTTAGGTCTTGTAGGAGCTTTATCTATAGTAAGATTTAGAGCTGCGATTAAGGAGCCAGAGGAATTGATTTACTTATTCTTAGTAATAGGCATAGGTCTTGCATGTGGCGCTAACCAATTTTTAGTAGCGATATCCGCAACGATAATAATTTCAATACTATTAATCTCTTTAAGTTATTTAAGAAGAGGTAAAAAATTTTCCAATAGTAAAAGTTTAGATAATAATATTATTCAAATAGAAATTTATAATAAAAATATAAAAATTGAGAATTTAATAAAATTAATTGAAGGAAATTGTAATTATTTAAATCTGAAATCTTCAAAAATAAATAAAGATTCGCAGCTATTTATATTTTGGATAGAATTTAAAAAAAAATCTGATTATCTTAAAATTATAAATTCAATGAAAGCATTTGCAAATAAAGGAGTTTCTATAAGTTTTTATTCCAGCGATAATATTTACGAATAAAATGATATTTAAATCCAAGAGCTTTAAAATTAATAATAAAATTTTAAATCTTTTCAAAAAAATTAAAAATATTTCTGCATATATTTTATTTTTCCAGGTTTTAATTTTAATAATTTTTTTTATTTGGTATACAACAACCTCGGCAATTGTAAGACATAATCCAAGTAAAGTTTTTATTTTTCTTAATGATAAAATTAAAAATGTGACTGGTTTTGAAATTGAAAAATTAGATGATTATATCTATGTCACTTCTAAAGGTATTTTATATAATTTATTACCATCTAAGTTAGAAAAAATTGACTTAAGTTTATCTCAAGAAAGTATATTGGGCATTGAATTTCAAAGGAAAAACAGAGGAAAACAAAATTTAAGTGAAGATATAATCAAGCAATTATCAGATTATTATGATGGCTCAATATTGTACAATGAAGAAAACTACCCTATAAAACTAAGAGTCAAAGGGGACAGAAAAATTCATTTTGAAAATTTTCATACCACATCGTTCAAAGTAGATTTAAGAAGAGATAAAAGATTATGGGGTTTGGAGGAATTTTCTCTTCAAAAGCCTATAGTAAGAAATTATATCTATGAGTTTATTTATCACAAACTTAATCATGAAGTTGGAAATATATCATTAACTTATAAAGCAGTAGATTTAAGTTTAAATGGAATTAACCGTGGAGTATTTATAATCGAAGAGGGTTTTTCTAATCAATTGATTGAGCGACATGGAAAAAGAAATGGCCCTATTTATACTGGTATAGATGAATTAAGTGGCGAATATCCAGAAATTTCTTATGAGGCTTACTCAGAAATGTACTGGGTTTCAGAGAATATAGATCTATTAAGAGCCGGCTATTCAATATTAAATAATATTAAAGAGAATAATAATATTTATGAAAGTTACTTGAGCTGGGAACAGTGGGCTAAATTTTTCGCAATTACAGATTTAATGCAAACATATCATGGGGCCTTACCACGAAATCTCAAAATATTTTATAATCCAGTTATTGGTAAAATTGAACCTATTAGTTTTGATGGACATTATGGAACAGCAGATTTTTCTAATTTTATAATACTCGATTTTTTAAATCAGAATTCAAACTGTCAATGGATTTGCGATCAAAGAGAATGGTTTTTAAGATTCTTGTTAAATAAAAGTAATATGCCTCGAACAAAGTTTATTGAAATGTACACAAATCAATTAATTAAAATAACAGATCCAGTGTTTATTAAAGAATTTTTAAAAAAATATGATCGTGAAATTAATGAGTTAAATAATGCTTTTTATAAAGATTTTTCTAAATCTGACCAAATATTTTGGAAGGGATGGGTACCATATGTATATGAAGAAGATTACTTAATAGAAAGATCAAAAAAAATAAGAGCTAAATTAAAAAATTTAAATGCCTCAAAGATTTTTTTTAAAAAAAAAAATAACAAACTATATATAGATCCAACAACAAATAGAGTTCCATTTAAAATCTCATCAGGGCTAGAATGTAATACCGAAAGTGAATATTGGATAATTGAAACAACCAAAATAAATTGGGAAAATAGTTGTAATCAATTAAAATTGACATCAATAGATGGTGAAGAAAAAAATTTATATCTATTTAATAATCCAAAAATTGATAAGGAAATAGTTACAGTAAATTTTAAAAATTTTGAAAATATACAAGATTATTTTAAGGGAGAAATCATAGGAGAAGAATTATATTTAAATGATAAAAAATTAATAATCGATAAAAATTTAATTTTACCAAAAGATTTGACATTAAATATAAATCAAGACCAACAAATAATTCTTACAAATAATTCAAGCTTAGTTTTATATGGTGATTTAAATATTTCAGGAGTAAAAGACAATCCAGTTATCATAAAAGGTTCTGTTGATAAACCTGGTAGTATTATTTCTATAGGAAATAAATTAGACTTAAAAAATGTCGAATTCACTAATTTAAAATTTCCAAGTTTAAAAGGTTATGAATTATATTCAGGATTAAATATTATAGATGCAGAAGTTAAAATGAAAAATATTAAAATTTCTGAATTTATTGGTGAAGACATGATAAATTTAATAAATAGTAACACAAAAATTCAAAATTTATTTCTAGAAAACTCCAAATCAGATGCACTAGACTCAGACAAAGGCTCAATTAATTTTGTTGGAATTACTTGCAAAAATATTGGAAATGATTGCATAGATATATCTAATACAAAAATTGAGGGTATTAATTTGTTTAGTGAAAAGGTATCTGATAAAACACTTAGTTTAGGTGAAAATTCAAGAGCAAATTTAAAAAACGTTGAAATTTTTAGCTCTGAAATTGGAATTGCTGTAAAAGATGCGTCAATAGCAAATATTGAAAATGTTTTAATTGCTAAAACTACATTGCCTATAGCGGTGTTCGTTAAAAAATTTGAATATGGGCCAGCATCATTGAATGCGAAAAATTTAAAATTACAAGATAGCAATAAAATTTTTTTAGTTGATAATTTAAGCGAATTAACAATTGAAAATAAAAGAATTTTAGGTCAATTTTCGGGAAAAGAAATAGAGTCAAAACTATATGGTAATGAATATGGAAAGGCTACTTTAAGATAAATATGAGATACGAAAGAAAATATATTTTGAATCAAAATAAAGAATTAATTTTCAGAAATTTTTTAATAAAAAATAATTTTAAAAATCTGTTTGAGAAGAGAAAAATTAATTCAATCTACTTTGATACTAGAAATTTTAAATTTTATAGAGAAAATATTGAAGGTATCTCTGAAAGGAAAAAAGTAAGATTGAGATGGTACAATGATAACATTAACAATTCAATTATAGAAATAAAAAATAAAAATGGTTTTTTAGGATGGAAAGATTATTATAAGATAAAAATAAATTTAGACAATTTAGATAAAAATAATAACCAACTTAAAAACATTAAAATATTTAATAAATATAATTTGTTTCCAATAGTAAAAATTACTTATTTTAGGGAGTATTTTTTAAGTTTTTGTGGAAAATTTAGAGCAACTCTTGATACAGATATAAAGATAAACCATAAAATAAATAAAAACTACAATGATTTTCATCTAGATAAAAGTGTAATGGAATTTAAATATGAAAAAAATAATGATACTTCTTTTAGAAAATTTTTAAAATCTGTAGAATTCAATTTTAGATTTCAAAAATATTCTAAATATGTTTCTGGTCTTCATTTACTCAAAAGAAATTTTTTAATTTAACTAAAAAAAATTTTATTTATATATATATATTCAAAAGACTTTCTAAATTTCATTTTAATTTTGTAAATTTTTTTAAAATTATTTTGTACTAAATAATTATGAATATTAGAAAATTTATAGTTCTTTATGAGCATATTATCAAAATGATGTTCAAAATGTAATACTTTTACATTATTAATTTGGTCTCCAAGGCCTTTGATTATATTAAACTCATAACCCTCTGTATCGATTTTAATTAAATCAATTTTTTCAATATTTAAATTTTTAATTATTTCTTTTAGTGTCTTAATTTTTATATTGATTATTTTACTTTTCTTTTTAAAGCCAAAAAAATTAAGTATCCTATTTTTTTTTTTAAAATAAGTGGAATTTTTATCAATCAAATTGAAAGATGAAGATGAGGGCTCATAATTTATATTAAAATTTTGATCTGAATTTTCATGCCCAAGTGCAATATTAAAAACCTTTAAACTTTTGACCATTTCAAATTTTTTCTTAATTATTGAGTATGTTTCTGGATTAGCTTCAAAACCAAAAACATTTTCTATATAAATTATTTCACTTATATTTTTGTAATATTCTCCTAAGTAAAATCCAATATCAATTAATACGGATATTTTATCCCCCAATAAGGAACGAAGTTTTCTATGAATCTTCTTTTCAGTCTGTCTATCAAAGAATTTAATTAGATAGTAAAATATTTTTGTCATATGTATTTTAATTATATATATAGTTTAAAAATGATAGAGAATAGAAAATTTATTTGGCTGTATCTAATTTTAATTTATATTTTTTTAGTTTTTGGTTTCTTAAGTGGTGAAGATCCAATAAAAGGAGCAAAACAAGATTTTTTATCTCATACACAGGCTGGATTAGCGTTTTCAAATGATTTTTTAAAAACATTTTTAAATTATAATGATATAGGAATGAGGCATTCTCCAGTCTTATATATTTTAAGATCTTTTTTTATAGAAAATGAAAATTTGTTTAGATTTTTATTTTTAAATTTAAGCTTAATATCAGTATTTTTTTTCTTCAAATCTCTTTTATTAAAAAATATTAATAAAAACCTATCTATATTTTTTTCAAGTTTAATACTGATCCTTCCAACTTTTAGAGCCTATTCTTTTTGGCCCGATCCGCATTTGGCAGGGTTTTTATTTTTCATGATATCATTATATTTCTTTTTAAAATTTGAATATTCAAATGAGATAATCTCTAAAAAAAATTATGCATATTTAAATACAATATTTTTAGCAATTAGTGCTTACTTCAGTCCAAATTATGGTTTGATGGTGATATATTATTTATTTACTTATTTTTATACATTTAAAGATTTAAAATATTTTATTAAAATTTTACTAATAAATATTTTATTGGCTTTACCATTTTTTTATTATTTACTAATTTTAGATGTCAATTTTATTTTTGGTGAAGCCGAATTTAATATTGGTGACAATATTTACTCTTTAAACAATATATCAAATAAAATTATTTTAATTTTATCTCTTTTTTTATTTTACCAGTTGCCAATGGTTTTAAGCTTAAACCATAAAAAAATTTTATACAAAATAATCGAATACAAATATGTAGTTTTATTTATTTCAATATTATATTTATTCTTCTGTATAAATTTCGATTTTTCAAAATCATTTAGTATTACAAATTCTGGCGGAGGTATAATTTATTTTATTTCAAACAAATTTGTAAATAATAATAGTTTTTTATTTTTATTTAGTTTTATATCATTATTAATACAATTTTATTTTTCGTCACAAAATAGAAAAAATTTGCTTTTGTATGTTTGTGTTCTTCTTTCACATCCACAAGAAACATTATGGCAAGCTAATTTCAGTCCTTTATTATTTGTAATTACCTTCACACTATTTAAATTCAAAATTAATTCTATTTTAAGCTATAAAGTTTTAATATATTATTACGTATATTTTTTAATTTTCTATTTTACTACAAATTATAGAGATTTTATTTTATAAATAATATTAAAAAAATTAAACTTACGTAATTTTAATTTTCTCTATAGATGATTTTATAACCATTCTCTATTTTCATTTTTAAATCTGGCCTATTACCACATGGAGTATTTGATCCCCAGCACATACTGCCATCTATAGTTTTATAAATTATTAAATTTTTTTGCTTAAATAGGATAGTATTTTCAACATCAATAACCTTGAAAAAAGGAGAGGATTTTAAATTATATTTATAAAAATCTATTTCTTTATTTAATCTTAAAATATTTCTAGTCTCATAAATACAAATTATTAAAATCAATAAAGACCAAATTATTTTTTTTAATGTTATAAGTTTATATTTATAAGAGGATAATAAATTCGAAAAAAATAAAAACAAGGGCAAAGAAATTAAAACATATCCACCATATCTCATTGCCGGATGATTTAAAAACCATTCAGATAAAATTATAACAATTATTAAATAAATGTAATTAAAATTTATCTTGGTATTTTTATTTTTTTCTAATGATAAAGCTCTAAAAATTATAAAATACAAAACACAAATAAACAAAACACCAAGCAAAGTATCAGAAACTTTGTTAAAAAAATGCCTTTCGATCCAGTTAGAAACCCAATTAAAATCTTTAATATATATTTCTTTTTTCATATCATGCTTGTAATTTGGCCCACCACCAGCTTTTGACCACCATTGATAATGAGTGTTCATATCTTTTACTTCTTCTGATGGAATGCTCCAGCTTGTATTTAGACATGTTTTTTCCTGAGGATATAAAAAACATCCTGTATTCATGAAGCTGATAGTTGTGTTTAAAAATAAACTTAAAATTATGGGAATGACAAGTTTTAAATTGAAAGATTTTAAAAATTTTAAATTAATTTTAAGTACATAAATTGATAAAGGAATTAAAAGAAAATAAATGTAATATAAAACTTTTAAACTTGAAATTAAAAATAATAAAACAACAAAAGTTTGAAATAAAGTTTGCTGTGTATTTATTTTTTTTTTATTTGTAAAAAGTTCTAATAAAATAATAAATATTAAAAAAATTAATATTTGTGGAGATCTATCTGTGCCATGTTCAGACAACCTATAGAAAGCAATATTTACGAAAGTAAATGAAAATAAAGAAAAAAATAAAACTAAAGATGAAGCTTTTTTAATATTTAAATTATAAAAAATTTTTTTTATTACAATAAAATTAAAATAAAGGAGCAGTAAAAATGGGCCAATATGAAATAAATAGAATTTAATATATGGAAGATATAAAATTGAATGAAAGAAAAACAAAGATGAAAAAGTCCTAAATCCATGACCAAGATTTCCCATTCCAATTATGAATTTATTTTCTGATAAACTTAAAGCGTAAGAAAGATGATAATATGGGAAGTCATCATGATTTTTATAGACATATGCGCCTATTAGCATCAATAAAAAAATTATAAAAAATAATTTTTGGTCATTTTTAGAAATTTTTCTAAAGAAAAATATTAAAAAAAGAATTCCAATTAAATGTATTATTGCATTATGAAAATAGCCATGTTTAAATAAAAAAGAAGTAGCACTAGAAATGATTACTAAGAAAAAAAATCCAAATAGTCCTTGGTAACCAATATTTAATGAAATAAAATTTCTATTAGTGATAGATGAGAAAAAAAACCCATATCCAATTGTTGAAAAGCAAAAAATAAGTATATAGAGTAAAAATATTAGATGATCTAACATAAAAGATAATTTAATTTATGAATTAAACTAATATCAACATATATTATAAATTAAACTTTTTTTATTAAATTATTTGAGTTTTTAATTTTTATTAAATATGAATAAATTAACATTGGTAATTCCCGCTAAGAATGAAAAAGAGTCGTTACCAAAGGTTATTGATGAATTAAAACCTTTAAAATTAAATAAATTAGTTATACTGGAACCTTCAGATAAAGAAACGATTGAAGCAATCAAGGATACAGACTGTCAAATTATATACCAAAAAGATAAAGGCTATGGTGATGCTATCTTGCTTGGAATAGAAAACGTTAGTTCAGAGTATTTTTGTATTTTTAATGCCGACGGCTCTTTCAATCCACAAGAACTTGCCGAAATGGAAAATATTATTGAAAAAGAAAATGCAGATATAGTTTTTGCTAGCAGATATGATAAAGGATGTGGTAGTGATGATGATACAATTGTTACCTATTTAGGAAACTTTATTTTTACGAAGTTAGGTAAAATTTTTTTTAATTTAAATGTTTCTGATATTTTATACACTTATGTATTTGCCAAAACTGAAAAGATCAAAAACCTAAATTTAAAAAAAAAAGACTTTTGTCTTTGTATAGAGCTTCCAATAAAATCAAAAAGAAATAATCTTAAAATTGTTAATTCAAAATCTTTTGAGAGACCTAGAATAAGTGGAAAAAAAAAAGTAAATCCAATAAAGGATGGAACACTTATTTTAATTGAAATGATAAAATTATTTTTTAAAAAGTAATAAATGAGGAGTCTACATATCAATTATTTTAACAAAAAAGGGGGTGCTGCAATTTCATGTAGTAGACTAATTGAGTCTTTAAATAAAAACAACATTACTTCTGAAATATTGACTAATGAGCAATATTTAAAAAAAAAAAACATAAATAGTAAATTTAAGCAAGACTTATCCTTTCTGAATCATAAATTAAAAAAATATTTTACAATTAAAATCAAAGAATTTTTTAAGTCAGAAAATATTTATAAAGATAGTATCAATTTTTTTAATTCAAAAATTCATAATTATATTAATTTTCACGAATCAGATATTGTAAATTTACATTGGATATGTGATGAAATGATTTCAATTGAAGAAATCGGCAAAATTAAGAAACCTTTAGTTTGGACTGCGGTTGATATGTGGCCATTTATTGGAACTGAGCATTATACCTCTTCTAACTACTACGAAAAAAATAATAAAAATAAAAGTAATTTTATTAATAATTGGATTTTAAATAGAAAGAAAAAATTTTTTCGCAACAATTTTCACATTGTTTATATAAGTAAATGGCTTATGGAAAAAGGCAGAAATAGTAAAATATTTTCAGATAATCCTTCGAGCTATATTCCATGTACTATTAATACTGAGGAATGGATTAAATTAGATAAATCTTATTGTAAACAGATACTAAATTTTGAAAAAAACAAAAAATATATTTTATTTAGTTCTTTTAGCGGAATACAAGATTATAGAAAAGGTTTCGACTTATTTGCAAAAGCCTTAGATAAGACTAAATTAGGTAATAAAGATTTTTGTATAGTTATAATTGGAAATAGTGATGGAATTGATAAATATATTGATCACAATAAGTATGAATATATTACTTTTAATCACAATTTCGAAGGAAATCCATTTCCTCTAAAAATTATATATTCTGCATGTGACTTTGCAATAGTTCCAAGTAGAACAGAAGCTTTTGGTCAAGTAGTAATTGAAGCAGGAGCATGTGGACTTCCGACAGTAGCATTCAGTAATACTGGGATAGCAGATATTATTGATCATGAAAAAAACGGCTTATTGGCAGATGATTTCTCTCATGAAAATTTGGCAAAATGTATAAATCAAATGTTAGATGAAGATAATCTAAAGAGTTTTTCAAATAATATTAAGAATAAAATTCAAAGTGTATATGATTATAAAGTAGTTTCAGAACAATATAAATTGTTGTATGAAAAAATAATTCAAGAAAACAAATAAAAGATATTTAAATGTTAAAAAGTGCAATAATTCTAGTTGGTGGAAAAGGTTCAAGATTTTCTGATATTAAAAGTCCACCAAAACATCTAGCTTTCATACAGGGCGAACCAATAATAATAAAAATAATCAATTTGTTTAGAAAACACGATATTAATGAAATTATTTTTCCCCTCGGATATAAAAAGAATTTTTATAAGAATTTTTTTAAATCGATTTTAAATCAAAAAAAATACAATTTTTCTTTATCTAAAATAACAAAGAAAAAACAAGTATTAATAAAAATATTTGATAGTGGTCTAGAAACATCTAAATTAGGAAGAATCAAAAAATCTTTAAAATTTTTTAAAAATGAAGATTTTATTGTTACTTATGGAGATGGATTATCAAATTTAAATTTAAAAAAATTATCAAGGCAATATTTTCTTAAAAAAAATAAAAAGCTTTTTGTATCAACATTTTATAAAAATTCACAATATGGGCATGTTAATTATGACAGTAAAGGCCAAGTAAAAAAATTTATAGAAAAACCACTTTTAAAAGATCCTGTAAATATAGGCTTTTACGTATTCAACAAAAAAACTTTTAATTTATTTTATAAAAAAAAATATGAACTTGAGAAAGATTTTTTAAAAAAAGTGATTAGTAAAAATTTATTATACTCCTTCTTACATAAAGGTTTTTTTTATAGCATTGATGATAAAAAAGATTTAACTTTTGTCCAAAATAAATTAATTAAACTATAATTAAATGAAAAAAAATGTTTTAATTACTGGAGGATTTGGTTTATTAGGACAATCTTTAGTAAGGAAAATAGATAAAAAAAAATATAATATTTTTTTATTAGATAAAATAAAATATAAAAAAAGAAATAGATTTCTTTACGATAATCATAAAAAAATTAATATAGTTCATGGAAATTTCAATAATATAAAATTTATATCTAAACTAATTAAGGACAAAAAGATAAAAATTATATTTCACACAGGGGCGGTAACTCAAGTTTTGGAGAGTTTAAAAGATCCATTCAAAACATACGAGACTAATATTACTGGTACTATTAATATATTAGAGTCAGTTAGAAAATTAGATAAAAAAATTATTGTTTTATACTCATCGTCAGATAAAGCTTATGGTGAGTTAAGATCAAAATCATATTCTGAAAATCATAGATTGGACTCTGTTTATCCTTATGATTTGTCAAAATCTTGCTCGGATTTAATATGTCAATCTTATTCTAAGGTTTATGGATTAAAAATTGGAATCCTAAGATGTGGAAATCTTTATGGGCCAGGTGATTTAAACATTAAAAGAATTGTTCCAGAGACAATAATACAAACCCTAAATAATAAAAATTTAATAATTAGATCATCTGGTAAATTAACACGGGACTATTTATATATTGATGACGCAACAAAAGCATACTTATTAGTTCTTAATAAACTATCTCAGTCAAAAAATAGATTGTTAATTTACAACGTTGGATCAAAATATAATTTAAATGTTTTACAAATTGTAAAAAAAATTCTTAAAATAATGAAAAAAGAAAAACTTAAACCAGTTATTCAAAACTCTTCAAAACAAGAACTTGAAACACAAAAATTAAATTATAAAAAAATTATGAATGATCTTAAATGGAGTCAAAAAATTGACATGGATAAAGGGATAAAAGAAACAGTTAAATGGTATAGAGAAAATTTAGTCAATTTAGCTTTAAACTCAAAAAAATAAATCAAATTAATTATTTTTAATGGAAAAAAAAATTTTAATAATTGGAAAAAAAAGTTTTATTGGATCTAGCCTATATAGATATTTAACAAAATATTTTGTTGTAAGAATAACCTCATTTGAAAATTTTATAAATTATAGTAATAATTTAACTTCTTCTTTTTCTCACATAATTAATTCATCAGTTCATCCAAACTATATTAAAAAAAAATATAATAAGATTTATGATTTAGATAGGAAAATTATAGATAAATTAAATAATAAAAATATTAATTATTTTTATTTAAATTCTAGAAAAATATATAAATCTAAGTCAAATATCTCAGAAAATTCTGAAACTAATCCAACTTGCCACTATGGAAGAAATAAACTTATAACTGAAAACTATTTAAAAAAAAAAATTGGCAAAAAATTAGTCTCTTTAAGAATTTCAAATGTTATAGGAAAAAGAAATTTTAAAAATTACAGAAAAAGACATGATTTATTTTTGGATAATTTTATAAAAATTAAAAATGCAAGAAAAAAAACTATAGTAGAGAATAATTATAAGGATTTCATAACCATTGAACATCTTTGTGGGGTAATTAAAAATTTAATAAAAAAAAATATTACAGGTATATTTAACGTTTCCTTGTCTTATAAAGTATATATCTCAGAAATAACTAAGTGGCTAGATAAAAAAAATTATAAAAATTTAAAATTTATAGCTTCTAAAAATGACTCATTTACTCTTTCAAACAAAAAATTACTTAAAAAAATTCCTATGAAAATAAATAAAAATCAACTCAAATACTTTTGCCAGAATTTGGACATTTAAAAGTATTTAAACTTAATTTTAAAATGAAAAAAAAAGCTTTAATATTTGGTATTTCAGGTCAAGACGGATCTTTGATGGCAAAATTTTTAGTCAATAAAAAATATAAAGTTACAGGAATATCAAGGAGTAATAAAAATTTAAGAAATTTAAAAAGGTTAAAAGTAATTCACAAAATAAAATTAATAAAATTAGATACTTTCGACCGCAAAAAGGTAGAAAATCTAATTAAAAAAAATAAATTTAATGAAATATACTTTTTCGCTGGGCAGCCGATTCCATCAATATCAAATGATTTAAGAATTGATACGCTTTATTCAAACATAATTCCAGTATTCAATATTTTAAATACAATATTGAAGTACAAATTTAGTACCAAATTTTTTAATGCTAGTTCATGTGAAATTTTTGGAAATAATAATAATAAAAATAGTGAAAATTCAAAAAAAAATCCTGAAACAATTTATGCTTTAAGTAAGTTAATTTCTCTTGAGTTAGTAAAATTTTATAGACAAAAATTTAATGTTAAAGCTTGCTCTGCAATATTATACCAGCATGAGTCAATTTTTAGAGATAAACAATTTGTAATAAAAAAAATAGTATCTGGTGTAAAAAAAATTAAATCATCAAATCTAAAAAAAATTAAATTAGGAAATATCTCAGTGAAAAAGGACTGGGGATGGGCGCCTGAATATGTGGATATAATTTTTAAAATTTTGAACAGCAACCAACTTGATGATTACATTATATGTACTGGGAAAACAAATAGTTTAAGATCAATATTAAATTATGCATTCAAGAAAAATAAATTGAATTGGAAAAAATATGTTTTAGTTAAAAAGAAATTATTCAGAAAAAATGATATTAAGGTTAGCAAAGGAAATAATAATAAATTATATAATAATTTGAAGTTAAGACCTAAAAATGATGTTTTCAAAGTAGTAGATAAATTATTTGAAAGTATAAAAGATTAGTATGAATATTTTTATAACAGGTGTAGCTGGGTTTATAGGGTCTAAATTAGCAAAAAGCTTACTTCAAAATAAACATACAGTTTATGGCATAGATAATTTAAACTCTTATTACTCAGTAAAGCTAAAAAAATTAAGAATTAAAGAATTAAAAAAATTCAAAAAATTTCATTTTATAAAAACAGATTTAAATAATATTAATTTTATAAAAAAAATTACAAAAAAAAGTAAAATCCATATTTTATTTCATTTAGCTGCTCAGGCGGGAGTAAGATTTACATTGTCTAATCCTGAAAAGTATTTTGATGATAATATTAAGTGCTTTTTTAATATATTAGAATTTGCCAAAGCCCAAAAGATAAAAAAGATATTTTTTGCATCATCTAGCTCTGTTTATGGTGATCAAAAAATTTTCCCTCTCAAAGAAAAATTTAATTTAAATGAAAAAAACATTTATGGTTTTTCAAAAAGGATTAATGAATTAACAGCAAAATTTTACGCGAATAAATTTGATTTACAAATAATTGGATTAAGATTTTTTACAGTTTTTGGAGAATGGGGAAGGCCAGATATGTTAATTTTTAAATATTTAAAAACTAATTTAGAAAATAAAGTTTTTTACTTAAATTCTAATGGAGAACACTTCAGAGATTTTACCTATATAGATGATGTAATAAAAACTTTAAATCAACTTATCAGATTTAAATTAAAAACAAATTATGATGTATTCAATATTTGTGCAAACAAACCTCAAAAAATAATTAATGTAGTAAATAAAATAAATATTTTTAATAAAAATTTTAAATTTAAATCTATTGAGTCTAAAGAGTTAAATAAAATAGAAGTTAAAAAAACACATGGAAGTAATAAAAAAATTAAAAAAATTCTAAAAAATAGAAAGTTTATTAATTTTGATTACGCACTAAACAAGACTGTAAAATGGTACTTAATCAACAAAATTAATAAAATTACGTAATAAAAAACATTAGGTGAATTTTAATATATATATTAATAGTAATTCTTAGAAATGAATAAAAAAGCACTAATTTTTGGTATCACAGGTCAAGATGGATCTTACTTAAGCGAGTTACTTTTAAAAAAAAATTATCAAGTACATGGGGTAATTAGGAGGTCATCGTCATTTAATACCGCGCGTATAAATCACATATATCAAGCTCCCTATATTAAAAAAAGAAACTTTATTTTGCATTATGGAGACGTAACAGACTCAATTTCAGTTTCATCTCTCATAAAAAAAATTATGCCAAATGAAATCTATAACCTGGCTGCACAATCTCATGTTGCAGTATCATTTGAAGTACCTGAATATACTGCGAATGCTGATGCTATTGGCGCTTTAAGAATATTGGAAGCTATAAGATTTCATAATTTACAAAAAAAAACACGATTTTACCAAGCAGGAACATCTGAGATGTATGGTAAAGTAGTTCAAACACCTCAGAATGAAAACACACCTTTTTATCCAAGAAGCCCATATGGCGTAGCTAAGTTATATGCACACTGGATCACAGTGAATTATAGAGAAGCATATAATATTTTTGCAAGTAATGGAATATTGTTTAACCATGAAAGCCCTAGAAGAGGAGGAACATTTGTAACAAAAAAGATTGTAAATGGTCTTTGTAAAATTAAATTAGGATTACAAGGGACTCTATATTTAGGTAACTTAGAGGCAAAACGAGACTGGGGCCACGCAAAAGATTATGTAATTGCAATGTGGAAAATTTTACAACAAAAAAAACCCAATGATTTTGTAATTGCAACAGGCAAACAATATTCAGTTAAAGAATTTTCAAATATAGTTTTAAAAGAATTAGGAATTAAATTTTTTTGGAAGGGAAAAGGAATTTATTCATCATGTTACTCTAAGACAACAAAGAAAAAAATTATTTCTGTAGATAAAAACTATTTTAGACCATTGGAAGTCGATACACTTTTGGGTAACTCAAAAAAAGCCAGGAAAGAGCTTAAGTGGAAGCCAAAATATTCTATCAATACAATGGTAAAAGAGATGGTTGCTGAGGAAATAAAATCATTAAAAAATGGTAAAGAAAACAGATAAAATTTTTGTAGCTGGCCATAGGGGATTAATTGGAAGTGCAATATTACGAAAGCTAAAATCATATGGTTACAAACGTATAATTACTATTGATAAAAAAAAACTTAATTTATTAGATCAAAAAAAAGTTTTCAATTTTTTAAAAAAAAAAAAACCTAAATTTATTTTTTTAGCAGCTGCTAAAGTTGGAGGAATTCATTATAACAATAATTTTAAAGCTGATTTTATTTATGAAAATTTAATGATACAAAGCAATATTATTCATGGTGCATTTAAATCAAATATAAAGAATCTAATTTTTTTAGGTTCAAGTTGTATATATCCAAAATTTTGTAAACAACCAATTAAAGAAAAATATTTAT
>MDSZ01071307.1_pt1 | contig 20260 bp, 18 predicted proteins | sample 811201 | NCBI WGS metagenome assembly MDSZ01 (sample SAMN05326647, study PRJNA326480) | marine metagenome | isolation source: seawater | place: Indian Ocean: North | collected 2010 | reverse complement strand
CATCGGTGGCATTTTCGCGCAATCTACGAATATTCTCATCGCTGATATCTCCTTCAAATTGTTTTTCTACAAAATCGTAATTCATCTCAAATTTACCACCAAAACGAGTTCTTAGAGATACAGTATCTACAACGGCTTTATTTTGACGAGTTCTATATCCATCTTTTTCCATTTCTAAATATACTTTTTTATCTGATTCTTCTTCAAGACGCCAATCAAGAGAACCTTTATACATAACTTGAAAAATATTATTGAAATTACTCAATTTGTTGTATTTACCTTTTTTAAGCCATTGGTGAGCTTGAGGAAGAGTATTTGTTTTACAATATTCACTAATAGTATCTTCGCCAAATAAACTAAATCTTAGATCTGAAATTCTAGGATTTGTTGTACTATTTTTTACAGAAATATCTAATGATGTTTTATTAGTTTTTTTAAGACCTAAATCATCCATAAATTTTTCCAAACTACGGAATTGAGATAGATTGATAAGATTTGAATCGCCGCCAAATTCACGCAAAGGAAGACCAGACCTTAATTCACATTCAAGCTGTGGATAGTTATAATTATTCATAATGTTTTTTAAATATAACTGAATTTGTTTAGTTTCATTGGAGCTAATAATCTGACTCATTTATATTATAATATAATAAAAGGTTTTTAAATAAAAAAAATCAAATTTAATTATTATACTGCAATCATTTCAATTAATTCCTCTTTTTTAATATTTACTCTGCCTGTTTTACCTTGTTTTTTAATATCTAAGTTAAGCATCTTAGCAATATTTTGAAGCTCATCAAGTTTCTTTGACTCCAATGTACATTTGCTAAATCTTGTGTTAACATTAAGTATTTTCTCGCAATCAGATCCGCGTAAAAATTTATCAGAACTTGAATGAGTAACTGTATATACTTTACTCTTAGTTTCACTAATTATGACAGTAGCTCTTGATTTATTAAATTTAGTGATAAATTCAGTTTTATTATCAAATATATAAACAATATTTAGTGACAGAATATCACCATAAATCTTTAACATATTTACAGTAATGGGTAAATTATTAGATAATATGTCATCTGCTTCAATTTTTTTAAAGTGTTTCGTAGAATAATCATAATTACGATAGTAATTTTCTTTATTAAATATTGTTATAAGTTCAAGTTTAGTTGATTTTAATTCATCTACTTTATCATTATCAGGTAAATTGTAAAACAAAGGAGAAAGTGCACTCAGCAATATAGTACTTAGATAATCTCCTGTTCTATTAATACTCAAAATATTCAATGTTGGATCTTTTTTAGTTAATTCCTTAAGATGATTGCATGGACAATTCATGTAACTGGATGTTGTATTAGTATCAGTAGCATTAGCAATAGTCTCAGTTTTATTGGTTTTAATGTTGTTTATTATATCTTCTTTAATATTGGCCTTTTGAGTTTCTAATTCAGTTTTTTTTTTTAAATTATTTATAGGTGATTTAACCATAGGTTTTTTGAGAATTTTTGTAATTTTATGAGATGAAGGTATATTAATATACTTTAATTTATTTAAATTACAAAATTGAAGTTCCATATTTGTTTTTTTATATTGTTTTCTTTCTACATGAATCCTAAAAATAGACTCATCTGGATTAAATTTAGAAATTTGTTTGTCATTAATATTGGTAATATTAGTAAATACATTATCAAGCAAATAACGGAATTTTTTATTAATAATATTCATAATTATATAATGAGTATTATTACTTTAAATAAATCAAATTTAAAAATCATTTGTGTCACTTTCTGAGTCTTCAGCATATAAATTATCATCTGCGTCATCATCATCATCATCACTCTGAATGGTTTGATCTTCGTCGTCATCTTCATCTTCATTATTTATACATTCATCTTGATTTTCATTATATTGGCTGGATTCATCAATAAAATCTTCAGATTCAATATCTTTGCTAATAAGCTTATTTAATTTAGATTTTTTGCTATGTTTATTTATTCTTGATTCATCGTCTGAATCATAACTATACATTGATGTCTTATCATCTAATGAAACATTGTCGGTAGGTATAAATGGCAAATCTAAGCTATTTTTATTAACATCTCTGCATTTTTTTAAAACTCGGGCTTTAACTCCTCCAAATTTTGCCTTAGAATGTTTTAATTGTGGATAATTAATTTTAGATTCTGTTTTTTCAAATTGTTTTATATTGGTAATAGATAGTTTATCTAAAAAATTCTGAAAGGTAAAGTTTTCATTTTTTTTCGTTTTTAGTCTTAATAGTTCAGTTTCTATACTTTCCTTATCAAGTGTATAACCTTTATAATTTTCATTATTGCTTCTCTTTTCTTCAGTAGTTTTTTCTACCTTTTTTTTATCTTCTATATTTTTCCTATAATTCTTGGTATATTGGATAAAATTAATAATTTTAGTTATAGTTTCATCATCTAAAAATTTAAGATTAATGTAAACACCTCTTGAATTTTCAGAATATTTAGATGAATTATTTTGTCGAATGATATTAAATACTTCTTGAAATTCATTTTGATTAAGTTTTGGTATTTCTTTTTCTAAAATTTTTTTATTTTTATAAGATGTTTTAACATCTAATTTATTTGTCTGTAGAGACATTTATTATAACAATAAAAAAAATTTTTGAACTTTAAATTTAGATAGTTCTAAGATATTGTGCAATGACTTTAATATTAGAAGAATTTAGTTTAAATTTATAGTTAATTACCTCAACTTCAATTTCACTACCTGTTTCAATTTCACCTAATACATCTGTATCTTTATGATGAGCAGATGCGATAATAATATGAAGAGGTCCACTAACTGCAAATAGGCCTATTTTATTTTTTCCTATAACTTTGCAAACCAATTTGTTGGATACAGATGGTTTACATATAGCTGCTTCTACTTTTATATCATAGTTTATATTTCCATTAAATTGACTGGAATTAATAATTCCCATGCTTCTCGAAACAATTTTTATACTATCATTATCTACATATCCAAGAGCATTACATCTATTCCCAAATTTTTTTTTTATTTTTTGTAGTAATATAGAGTTAATCGCATCTTCATTTTTGAGTGTATTACTTGATAACTGAGATGCTTCAATTGCTTCTTTAATATTAAATACTTGGGTCAAATACAACTGTTTAGTTTCTGCTGACATTATTTATATAATAAATATAAATTTTATATAAATATTATCAATTTTTTTGTTTAATTAATTCAATTTCAAGTAATCTCTCTTCAAAAGTATAAAAATGGCGTTTTTTGGATGATTTATCAGCAAAATCATTGAATCTAAGAAGTAACTCTATCTCTTGACACATAGTTCTTTTAGGAACACTTCTTCCTGAATCATTATAGTTTTTATGTGGTAATACTTTTCTTGAATTTTTCTTATCAGCTTCTGTGTAATTTTCATCACCGATCATATCTTTTATAATAGCTTCAAGATGCACGGTATCTTTGGCTCCTTTGGCTTGTCCACATAATGCTCCTTTGCGGTCATATTTTTTATTATGTTTATTTAAGATTGTTTTATGCTCCCTGTATTTACCATCATCTTTGTTTATAATTACGAATTCATTACTTGAAGTCTTGTCTCTTTTTAATTTAGTTTCAATAAAGCCATATCTATTAGATTCATTATCATTTAAGAAATTAACATCGTCAGGTGTAAAATGAAATTTATTATAGCCTTTTTCCATCTTAACAAGAACCCCATCTTTATTGACAAATATAAATCGTGCTTTGTCGGTAACAAATCTAAATCCATGTATCTTATTAGTTTTACTATCTGGGTCAAAATCTTTTTCAGTTAATATATATTTTATTGTGTTATTTCTACTGTAATATTTGTAAATATCTTCTTCAATTGGAATCAATGTATTTTCATTAATTTTTTTTTGTAATATTTCTTTTAATATATTCATTCTAATTTCAGGTGTAATATTGGTTAATCCATCTTCGTATATAGAATAAAACATTTGTAATTTTAAATCTTTTATAGTTGGAACCAAATAATCTTTATATTTTAATGATTCTTTTAGACTTGAATAATAAGTTTTACGCCCAGTTCCGTTGTATGCGTTTTCAATGTAAGTGTCTGTATATTTACGGACATTAATAAGACTATTAATGTAAACATTATATTCAAATGCCGGAGCTTTTAATTTAGGTGCTTTGGTATTGCTGGATAGATTAATCTTCAAACTCTTAGTATTTGGTTTTTTGAGAGTAAAATTAATTTCAATATCTTCTGGTCTCTTGAAATTAGGTATAAAACGATATAACATGGGTGTTTGTTCGTCAAGGGCTTCTGGTTGGAAAATATAATTGTTGCCTATTTCTCTAATGTATCCTATACGTCCCAAACTGTCATACATTTTTTCTTTATTATTTATTATTGTATTTAGTGTTAAATATATAGCATCTTTGCTGACAGTAGAGCCCAAATTATATTCAACATCACTAATTATATTTTCGATAGTGACTGAATAACTATGTGAAAATATAGTTTTTATTATATATCTAATTTTATCTGTTTCTTCCCGTGTAAAAAATATATTCCAAGTGTCGTTATCTTCGTATTCAGTATCTAAACCTCTTGTACATGTCATTTCACATTTACTAAAATTACATTTTTCACTATAATCGACATCACCCATTTTATAATTTATTTTATCACCTTTTGAATTAGTTATACTAAGCACCTTATCTGATAATCTAATATTATTTAATTTATTTAGCTCACAATCAACAGCATTTTTTTTAAGTATTAATTCTAACTTTGCCATATTCTTTTTTTTGAAAAATGCCCTACGGTAAATACGTTCATCACTTGATTCTCTTTCATCACCTATATGTGCAGCATGTAAATATATAGTTACATTTCTTTCCGATTCATCAAGCTTAATATGCGATTTATTACGTATTGCACGCCCTGTTGCTTGCTTCATTTGATTAAGATGGTGCCAAGGATCCATAATATGAACTTCTCTAATATTTTGAAATGATATACCTTGCTCAACTACTCTTGTACCTAATATAACTTTAATATGTTCTCCTGTTACATTTTCATGTTCCATCTCGCCACGAGCTTCTTTTACCAAATTATTTAGTTTTACTTTTGTAATAGAACCATCGAGTAATATATATCTTGCTTGTTTGAAATTTTTCTTTTCACTTGCGGTCAACTTACTGTAGTATTTATTATGTCTTGCACAAAACATATCACGTTTTCTATTAGTTTCCAATAAATTCTTATTTTTATTATTACCATCATATCCTACGAATCCATTTTCTTCTAATGCCAATGCTAAGGCAAAATTACCAGCAGATAAAAATTGTGAAAATACAAAAACTATGCCCTTGCATGTTGATATAGATTCTATAATATTTTTGAATTTAATTGAGAACTTTGCGAGATTGTCCATATGTAAAAATGGTTTATTATTAATATTTTTAACATAATCTTCATAATAATAAACATCTTCTTTTTTTGTAAAGCACTGAGCTATACCTCTATCTGCCAGTTCTCCGCTCAATTCACCTGCCATTTCACCGGATTCAATCAGCATATTTGAAGGGAAAACTATATTAGAAGATTGAGATGGTTTAATAGAAAAGGCGTTATTAGTAATATCATCCTCTGTACCATCTATATTTTGAATCAAATGATGTTTCTGCCAATCACTAAGTTGATTCTTAAATAATTTAAAATCAGTGTTAGAAGGAATAAGTTCATCTTCATCAATATCACCAGGAGATGGTATATATGTGTTTTCATGTACTGGCCATAATGATATTGGAAATGTTTTTGGATTTTCTCCACGAACATATGAAATGTATCCTCTGGTTTTTTCTAACAACATTTTTCTTACAGAGTCTGTATCCTTCATTCGTATACCGTCATTTTCAAATATTTTATTTTCATCTATAGGTGCTCTTTTATCATTCCATAATAAAATATTTATAAGAAGTATTATTTCTCTTGAAATGTTATACATAGGTGTTGCAGTTAATAAGATAAATTTAGTATTTTCAGCATATCTTGCAATAAGTTCTATAAAAGGAAGCGCTTTTTTATCTTGAACAGAACCACTTTCGCGCATTACATGAACTTCATCCATAATTATTACTCTATTGGAAAATCTTTTTCTTATGTAATCAATTTTAGTTTTTTGTATAGATTTTTTACCTACTTTATAATGTTTAAGTTCTGTTACAATACTTTTAGCAAGTTTACCATAACCATAAAATTCATAATATAAATTAATATCCTTCTTTACCTTCATTTTTACTTTGTCAATGTTGTCTTTTGAAAGATTATATTCATTTTTATAGTAAGTATTACCAGTACATTGAACTGGTTCAGTTGATTTATTTTCTATTCTTTTTAGTTCTTTTTCAATATTAAATATTTCATCTCTCCAGTTTTGTTGTAATGTTTCAGAAGGGGTCAATATAATTGTTTTTTTTCCTTCAATATACATTTTTTTCCTGAAATTTTCTGCTATTGTTATACCTGAACATGTTTTACCTACACCAACCTCATGCCATATAAGTATTCCATTATATGGTGTATATTCAGATATATAATTTTTAACAAAAGTTTGATTTTTACTAAGTGAAAACCCTGTATCTTTTGCTGTATCTGTTCGTTCTTCTTCATATTTTGTTTTACTAAATTCCTTCTTATTGAAAATCTCGTTATTGAATGTATTTTTTTCATGAATTGGATAATAATTATAATTATTTTCTAAGTTTGGAATTGCAGAATTAATATTATTTTCTATTATTTCAAGCACAATATCTTTTTCTATTTCATAAATTCTTCTTCTAATATCATCTGTTTTAAGTGACAAATTATCTGAATTAATTAAATCATCTATTTCTTGTGATTTTTTGAGTAAATTCTGTAAAATATAGACATATTTATCTTCTTTATCAGATTCATTATACCATTTATTTACAAGCATATTATACATAGTAGTATAAGCTTCAATAAACCTTGCTTTTTTACCAAGAGCATTTTTATCTATAGCTTCTTTGATAATATCATCTACCGTTTGTAATAATTCATCGTATTTATGTTTATCCATTATTATATACATGTTTTTTAAAATAATTTAATTAACTATTTGTTAAAAAATTATTTACTCTAACAATTAATTCTTTTTTTTTAGTATCATAAGGTCTAAATTTATTAATAACATCATTAATTGATAAAAATAAAATATTACTTATTTCAGTGTATTGTTCGGGTTTAAATTCATCAATGGTTAATTTTCCATTACCAATATATTCGGCCAAAAAATAGATATTTCTATACTTTATATTATCATAACTTCTATATTCTTCAACAAATTCTAAACCTTTATCTGCAATTATATCACTTGACGGGATGTTAGTTTCTTCACAAAATTCTCTGATAGCTGCTTCATAATTAGATTCATTATAGTTTCTTCTTCCCTTGGGAAATCCCCATTCTTGTTCTACATAAGAAGTTTTTTTTTTGGAAATAAAAGTATCAATGTTAATTGTAGAATTATTGTATAAATATCCTTTTTTTATTTTATTAAATTTAGATTCGGCTTTTTCTAAGTCACGTTTTATTTTCTCAGAATTTTTTTTAAAGATTTTATCCATCCATAAATGTTCCCATAAAAATCCAAAATTTTCATTCTTTATTATTCCAATTTCATAATCAGTCATAACATTAAATAATTTTTGAATATACTCCATATCTGAAGCAACATAACGGCCTCTTATAAATTCTACATATCCAATAGTATTTCTCCTGCATACTAATAAATACTTCAGCTTAGATTTCATCGTTTTATTATATAGAATTATTCCCAAACTTATTGTAGGCTGTGTACATTCTTTGATATGGTGTCCTCTAATGCCGCAATTTTGACACACCAAGTTATTTTTTTTTTTAAATTCATTCATAATCTAATAGATATATTTATTTATTTTTTAAGTATATTTTTGTTGAAAAGAGTTATTGTATCCATCGCGTATAAAATCACGAGCACCGATATTGCATTCTGTTTTAGATACACTATGTAAGGTATCAAATTCATTATTATTTCTTTCAGATGCGCAAATAAATCCACTATCAGAAAGTTTTTTAATAATTTTGTTAAGATTGCATTTATTGATAAATATTTTTTTTATAAACAAGCTATTATTTTTTGTAAATTCTATTTCTATACCGATCTTATTATCTACATTCGCTTCGTTAATAATTCTATAATTATTTTGATTTAGTCGCGCATTATGTCTAAAGTTTTTATAATCAACTCTATTATCTACAGATGAAAATGGTGAATACATATTACATATACTAATAAATTTAATATGTATTTAATACCTACAAAACCTTATATTTAGTTAAAATATAGTTAATAATTTTTAAATTCTGGTCTATACGCACATTCATAGCTTGAATATTGTTTTGACCTGAAGTTTCTACAAGTATATATTTTTTCTTTTTTCTTATACAATAATCTCTTAATGTGTTAGAAATAATTCGCCTTGTATTAAGTTCCCACTTTTTATAATCAAGAGATATATCAGAATTTATTATTTTAAGTATATTATCATAATGGTGTTTTGGTACATTAATTGCTTGTATTGAAGAACCAATTGAACCTTCTTTCTCTGATATAAATCCCCATCCTTCATGAAAATCAATTACAATGTCATATTTATCAATGATTGGTTCAATTTTATTATTAATTGGAAAATTTTTGCCGTACATTCTATTTAAATCAATATCTTTACCAACTATATTATAATGTCTATTATCCAGATAATATCCACAAGGATTTACATTATGTATTATTGTAATTTCGCCAGATTTTAGTTTTAGTCTGCCTTGTTTTAATGCATTTTGTATTCTTAATAATGCTAAATACCCAGATGGCTCATTACCATGTGTACCACCTACCAGAAGAATTTTCGGTCCTTTTTTTTTAGATTTTTTTGTGTAGATATCTATTTTGTGGCAGGTAAAAAATAATAATATACCAATCAAAAACAGAAATATAAATAATATAACTAAATGCATTATATAAAATATACTTAGTTATTTTATTACATTAAAAATAATACAAATATTCCGCCTACTGCAATCATGCCAATTAAAGTAACTACCCATAAGTTTTTCCTACCACCTTGCATATTCATAGCTACATTCATTGAAGCGGTTAGGGCAAAAACAATTGTCAAGAGAAACATTAAACTAAATTTTCCCAAAATAAAAAGATTACGTCCTAAATTTTTCATTATATCTATATTAAATTGATATATTAAATTATTCTCTATTTTCATAAATATTGTACAACGATGCAACTATTCCAAGAGGAACAAGAGTATCCATTGTTAATGATACAGTGCTTAAACCAGCAAGCTTAAGATATTTACCAAGTAATGGATCATCTATAAGAGGTATATTTTTAGGGACTAACGCACCACCGTCTTGTTTATTTTTAAGGACTTGTTCAAGAGCATCTTTTCCTTTTATAAGAGCAATAGGAACTAATGTTGCAGTTGTTAATGTTTTAATTCCGTTGTATTTTAAAAATAAATCTAATACACGGTTGCCCCAGACGCGCTTCACATGTTTATTCAAAGCTCCGCCATTTTGATTTTCCTTATTGATGTATAAGTCATATACAAACATCAAGGTTCCAAGTGGAACTAAAGTATCTAATGTAATATTAACTGCACTTAATCCAGCTAATTTTAGATAATTTCCGATTAGTGGGTCATCAAGAACAGGTAATTTGGCTCCACCTTTTTGTTCTACATTCTTTAAAAATTTTTCCATGGCAGATTTACCTGCAATAAGGGCAACTGGAACAAGAGTAGCAGTAGTCAATGTTTTAACACCGAGATATTTAAGATATAAGTCAAGTACTCTATTACCAACAAGACTTTGAGCAAAATCTCTCAATTTTTTACTTACTGTCATTTATAATATATAAATATAAAAAATACAAGTAATTAAGTTATTAATTATACTTAAATTCTAAGTATATATTAAATGGCTACATCTAAAATTCAATTGGCAATTTCATCAGGTATGGATAATCTTAAGAATGCTCAGAAAAATTTATCACAAATGCCTAGTAATGTTGCAAACCAAGTATCTAATATCAAAGAAAATACAAAAAAAAATATTTTAAATTCTATAGATTGGGCTAAAGGTAATTTAACTATGTATCATTACGCAGTTATTGCAGTTATAATTGCGATTATAATTTACAACGTTAATGCGGTTGCAAAATATAACAAGAAAAATCCTACTTTATTCCCTTCACCATCTGATGGCCGTGAGTATATATCACCGGCGTCTTCAAATTTCAAATCATTACAGCAATTACGAGAATATAGTTATACAATATGGATGTATGTTGATAACATGGATTATAATTTTAATAAGTATAAACATGTTTTTACAAGAGGAAATGCAACGGACTTCAAAACGGTTAATGCGCCAGGAAGTGTTGTTGAACAGATTGCTGTCCCTGGGATATGGATTGACAAAATTAAAAATAATTTGATATTTAAAATGTCTACAGTTAAAGAAAATGATAAGTCTGTATCAAATGGCATTCCAGCACCAGGTACACCAATTTCAGATAGGGTAGACGGAGATGATGTTTGTATTCTTACTCCTGAAAATACATCAAGAGTTACTAAAATTATTATGACTGAGAATAAATGCAATGCTACGGAATCACAACCATCTTGGGGCTGTGATGCATTTATGATTGAAGACTTTCCACTCAAAGAGTGGTTTTGTGTGGGAGTAGTAGTTAAAGACAGAGAAATAGATTTATTTTTCAACGGTGATTTAACATATACTGGAAGTTTACGGGGACCTCCAAAAGAAGAAGATACAAATCAAGTAAAAATTGCGGGTATAGGAGATCCTTCGGCAACTGGTTCCAATGGCTGGGCCGGATCATATAGAAATATAGGAATGTATACGTACCCTCTCAGTGCTATAGAAATGAAAAAAATTTATTACAACGGACCTGAAAATAGAGAATATTACCTTAAATGGTTGTATTATTTTACTGATCCAATAATGAATGTTGTAAGCAGTGAAAAAAGAAAGGATTTAATACTTAAATCTAATTATTTAAGAGAAAGTGAAACCAGTATTACAAATATGAATGATGATGATGCATTGGAAGCACGTACATTTAACAATACACTTAGAGAAAAGGCTGAAGGTTTATTTAAAAAAGGTGACCGTGTATTTTATCTTGCTAAAGGTGCTGAAGAAAAATTAGCGGCATATATAAGTGATGGTCCTAATGTAGATGAAACATCACCTGATACAGGAGAATTAACATATGATATTATTTTAGAAAAACATAATTATGACAGCACAGCTATTCCTAATAATATAATAACTGATGTAATTCAAAGTAGATTAAGTAAAGATATAAATTCCAAAAGTTACTATGGTTTAGCTATGTCGATTACTGTTATTATATTGATAATTGGAGTTATTGTTTATTATAAAATTTATTAACTTTCTTGATTTAAACATTTTTCATAAATAATTTATCTATTTATAATAAATGCATATTGTTTTAAAAATTATAATTGTTTTGATATTACTATATTTATCAGATAAATATGGTGTTCAAGCATGGATGGATTATCCAAAAATATTAGTTAGAGAACCAATATCGATGAAATCAAGTCTAAATTATACTAAAGATATAAATTTTAAGGTAGGCAGACCAGAAAAAGGTATTAATTGGTCTATGTCATTTTGGATGTATATTAAAGATTTACATTATAGAGAAGGTAGAAAGAAAATAATAATGAAGACCCCTGCATTCGAAATGTATTTACATGAAAACGAGGATAAACTTATCATAAAAATACCTTATTATAAGATGCCTTGTACAGCTAGAAGATGCTCCGGAGATGATTGTGGTACAGATAAATTTTCAGATACACAAGATTTATCTGGAAGGACAAATGTAATGTCGACAAGAAAAATAGTTAATGATACATTTAAAACATATGAAAAGAAAATAACTGAACTTAGAAAAGCCAAAGAAGACTTTAATAAAGAAACAATCATTGTTGGTAATTCTACAAAAGAGACAACTGTCACTCAAGGCGTTTATACACAACCTGATGTAGGTACCGAAAATAACGGTGTTTACACGTGTGGTCCTGAGTCATTAGATGGCAATACATTAATACCATCAACAACAGAAACCTCTACAGGAGCATCTACGACGACCACTGAGGTAACCACTCCGAGCCCAAGAGTTGGCCATACAATTTGTGGTGCTGCCCCCAATGAAGTGCAATACTGTAACCATATAAGGGGAATTTGTGGTACAGATGAAGTAACTAAGCAAATTTCATTAGCGGTGGGTGGAATTTATAATTCTGATTTTGGTTCTACAAGTACAGGAAGTAAGTTAGATAATCCAGGTAAAGGAATAGTATCATATTATAAAGCATATGATAAATTACGCAGGGCTGTCGAGGATTATAAAATTGCAAAAAAAGATTATGAAGATGCTAAAACAAATTTTGATAATTCTAAAAGTTCTTCAGTTGGTTACAGTGAAATAGAATTCAAAGATATTCCACTGCAAAGATGGATGAATGTAGTCTTATTAATTAATAATAGACACGTTGATTTATGGATAAATAATCAACTTATAGAGTCCAGATATCTCCCTAATGTACCGGTTTTAAGTGATATTACATTTGATTCTATATCATGTAAGGATGGTTTTAATGGTTATATTAGTGCTTTAACTGTATGGGACCATCTTATAACTAGAAATATGATTTATTATTTAACAACAAATAGTCCTGTATCAAAATCACTTTATGATTATACAATAGGCTTTTATGTTAAGAGTGTTGATGGACTAATTGATTATATAGAAAAGAACTTAGTAAGTATTACTATTAGTAAACCAAAATCCAAGCCTCTTCCTGAAAAAATTACAGATGTTGATAGTTGTAAATAGAAAGATTATAATTATTTATTAATTGAAAATATTTTAATGTGTAATTATATTATATTATGTCTAACCTTAAAAATACTTTAGTTCTAATTACAAAATATATTATAATAATGTTAGTACTATATTTTATCTATTATGGTTACAATAAAATAGTTGAATCCCAAAAAAATGCTCCTATTTTAGTTAAAAATACACATAATGGTAAGCTACCATTAAATCTTGACTATAAACCCTTATCAATTGACGGTAATGGTTATTCATTGATGTTCTGGATGAAATTAACAGACCCATCATGGAATGCAAATAAATGGCGACATGTTTTACATAAAGGACATACCAAAGTTGGCCGCGAGGCTCAACCTGGTATTTGGTTAGAACCAAAAACAAATAATATGATTATAAGATATAAGACTTCTCAAAAAATAGGATTATATGATGTCGAACCAAACAGAATACTTAATTCATTTCATACTCTAAATAAGGCTTTTGTTAAAGCCAAAAGAGAGTCGGAAAAAAATCAAGGTGATACCACTTTACAAGATACTATGAATGCAAGAAACCAGGATATAGCTGACAGATTTGCGGAGTATACTGATAAAACTGTCGGAGAACTCAAAGAAATAGATAAAATTAATGGGAGGGGTGGTATATTTTTCCAAGCGAGAGAGGAAGAAATTAGAGGAGATATAGATAACTTTAAACCAACAAGAGCATATGTATGGAAACCTGTTTTTGAAAACAATATGCCCAGAAATGTTCATTCAATCGATGAAATAACCGCTGAATTACCACCTCATAATGATGGTAGAGCAGCAGGTTACAAAGAAGGTCAAAAAATACCCATAACTCTAATTTTTAGAGGAATTAATTCAATATCACCTGACGATACTGTACCTCAGTGTAAATCACAATTAACACTTAAAGAATGTTGCGATAGAGTACCATCAGGTTCTTGTGTTAAAGGTTGCCCTATGGATAATTTTACTGATAGAAATATGTGTCCACCTGCAACTAATGATTGGATTGATTATGAAAAACACTATAATGATAATTGTAAAATTACACAATCTACAGATAGTAATAGTAATTGTGTGTCATGCAATGGTTCAGGTTCAGGTAATTTTAAAGTAAGGATTGTAAATGGCACAAAATTTATGGAATATGAAAAACCACAAGGAAATAACCCAAGTTGTTTTATAAAGACAGATTCTTGTACTGGAATAACTGGCAAAAAGGCATGTCATAATAGTAATACAGTTGGAGGAAAAGTTGTTAATGATGATAGAAATTTTTCAACTCATGTTAAAAATATACCAATTAACAGATGGTTTCATGTTTCTATAGGAGTTGATGACCAAGCTGCGTCTGTTCATATTGATGGAAAACTTGTATCATCATCCGCATTTCCAAATAGTGTAATTGATAATGATGGACAATTATGGTTGACACAAAATGGTGGTTTTGGTGGACACTTAACTCAAGTAAGAGCATATAATAAGGTTGTAAGTCAAGAAATAATAAATGAAGTGTATGAAATGGGACCTGAGCCTGCATTTCAATTTCCAGATATTAATACTAAGGTTAAAGAATTGACAGGTCGAATTCCGAAACCTAAGGTACAAGTTGAATGGGAATAAATTTATATACATCATTAATAATTATATTATTATGTGATTAATAATATGTTTACTTTCAGTATAGTAAAAAAAAAGATGTATATATATTATATTATGGATTCCAAAGGATTACAGAGAGCTGGTTCTAAAGTTAAAAATTTAATAACTAATATGTTAAATAATAGAATGTTTATGAACATTATGAAGGTTATTCTTCTTCTGGTAATAATTAAATTAGTGTATGACTGGTGGATGGGTAGTGTAAAAACAGTTACATTACTAAAAGGTACAATGAGTGGTTTAGAATCAAAAACTATTGTAAATGCAGTTGATCCAGATGCTGCATTAGTTAAACCAATTGTTGAAAATTCTAAAATTGGACGTGAATTTACGCTTAGTATGTGGTTATATATAAACGATTGGGGAAGTAATGTATCAGAACCACAACATGTTTTCCATATAGGCAATGAAGACCAAAGTGATATAGTTCCTGGAATATGGCTTTATCCAAAAAATAACAATATAATGATAAGAATGGACACTATTTCTATGACGGATGAATATCAAGCTACTTTAAATTGTCATCAAAATGGACAGGTTCTAGATACTATAGATAAAGCAGAAAAATTATGCCGTTCTAAAGGGTTTAAAAGAGTTTGTACTAAAAAAGAAGTAATTGATAATAAAAAATCACATAATGCATGTTGTCCAAGTTGGACTTCAACTTTAAATAAAACCCTTGTTCAAGGTAACATAACTAATAATTCAGGATGGTATCAAGGAAGTAGTTATATTCCAAAACACGAGGCACGCGCATTTAAATTTAAAAACAAACGTATAGTGCAGGACAATGGTGGTTGGTCAAGTATATCTAAAGATAGTGATGAAAAAAATACGATTAATGTTTGTAGGGAAAAATGTAATGAGTCGGTAAATTGCAGTGCTTATGAATTTAAGGAAGAAGGCAACAACAACACATGCAAGCTATGGAGGGTAGACGCAAGTTCTCCAACATATGTACCAAAAAATCCTGAATTAGAGGATAGTCAGGGTGCTACAACTGTAGTACCTCAAACATCTAATGCAATATGTGGAAGTCTTAATAAATGGCATAGTAATACAGTTGATAAAAATCCAAGAGGAGTACATTGTTGTGGAAAAAGTAATAAACCTGGTCATTTAGATACACCTGATAAACCATGTGATATCGTTAATATTCCTGTTCAGCGCTGGGTACATTTGGGATTAATTCTTCAAAATAAAACACTTGATGTCTATCTAAATGGTTCTCTTAAAAGAAGTTGCATACTTAAGAATATTCCTAAATCTATTAAACAAACAGATAATATTTACATTAATCAAAATGGTGGATTTAATGGTAAAATAAGTGATATCAATTATACACCAAAGGCACTTACATCGGAAGATATGTTGAGTGAATATTCTGGGTTTTTTGGTGGTAAAAATACACTTGTAAACAAAATGAAAGGGCCTTTTGCTGATAAGGATTTATCACTATCAGATGTATTAACAACTAATAAGAAAAAAACTGATGGATTAGGAGCATCAATTAATAGTTGGTTGGTTGGTTCAGAATCCGGTTCTGACGAGCAGTAAATATTGCTTGTCTTTTTAGAGTAAAATATAAAATATATACTATGAAATTATATGTATATATTATATATTATGGCAGATAAAATAAAGGTTGGATTAAATGATACACTTAACAACTTAAATAATCTTAAAGATAATGCTATGAATTTTTTAAATGGTAATTCTTATGGTGCAGTTGCAGCGCGTGTTGTAATTATATCGTTGTTAGTTGTTTTAGTTATTGAAGCACTTATTCAAATGTATAATATTTGGAAAAATTACACAAAAGGAAGACTTTGGATATATAAAGGTACCAGGTCTGCAAGAAAAGGCAAAATTGTGTTACAAGACCCTAAAAATGATGAAGCAAAAACCATAATACCATCAGAAAATGAGGCAGGTGGTTTAGAATTTACATATACATTATGGATGAAAATTGATAGCTGGTCTCATAAGTATGGGCATTGGAAACATGTATTCCACAAAGGTAATTCGTCAACATGGCCACTAAGAGCACCAGGTGTTTACCTTCACCCAACTGAAAATAAACTAAGAATATACATGAATACTTACACACAAATTGGAGAATGGACAGATGTTGATAATATTCCACTTAAAAAATGGTTCCATGTAGCTGTATCTGTTAAGCAACGTAACTTAGATATATTTATTAATGGTAACCTGATTAAAAGACATAAGTTATCTGGATTACCAAAACAGAACTACGGAGATGTATACATAACCCAATTTAAGGGATATGATGGTTTATTATCAAACATGAGATACTTTAACTATTATCTTGATTTCTCTGAACTTAATGATATAGTTAATGTTGGTCCTTCAAATGTAATGGAAGAAGCAGCAGAAGCTTCAAAACCACCGTATTTATCATATAATTGGTGGGCAAATAGTGATAATGATTCTGAAAGTATATATTTAGCATCAGGAACTGCTGATAGTAATTCAAGTCCTAATGCTTAATTCATTAATAGAATGAAAAGGTAAATTTATAATTAATAATAAATCTATTATTAACTATATTTTTATATAAAATATATATATAAATGCGTAACAATCAATGCTCTATTGTAGTAGGTATTCTTGTAATACTTGCATTATCAGCTTTGGTACAAATATATTATAGTAAAAATATGACTATGGTTGGTTTTGTCCATAATTTAACAGGAATTGATCTTAAGGATACAGTTACCGGAACCACCGATACTAAGGAGAAATTTAATAACTATAAAGTTGCCAATAGATTTCATTTCTAATTGATTAAACCAGAAAATTTAAAATTTTTAAGCCCTCTTTGCTTATGGTCTATGTAATTTTCAAAAGTTTCTTTTTGGGTTAGTAAATTTTTAATTTTTTTAGTATTTTTCTTGATACGATTATTAAGTTCATAATCACTTATATTAAGCTGATCTTGAATTTCAACCAATGAATCCAAACGTTTATGATTAGGAATGCAATTTGAACTTATTTTATTAAAGTTATAGTTTAATTTATCGTAGTATTTAATATAATTAATTGTAATTATAATTGATATTAATCCCAAAATGACAGACAATAATGGTAGTAGATTCATTTATAATATGAACAGAAATATTTATTTTAATTATAAATTTGATATAAAAACAATTTAATGTATCATTTTATACAAAATGTCTACAGAAATTGACGTTGAATCCTATGTTGATGTTAATGACTCATTTCTTACTAAAAAAGGTCTATGTGGTCTAAATAATTTGGGAAATACGTGTTTTATGAATTCTATAATTCAATGTCTGAATAATACGATGCCCTTGTTAAAATTCTTTCTTAGTAACAAATATAAGTCTGAATTGAATAAATGTTCCCCTGATTATAAGATTGTAGTAGAATGGAATTCATTATGTAGAGCTCTGTGGCATAAAAATGCAGTAGTTACACCTAAAAATTTTCACCGTTCTATACAGCGTCGTGCTATGGAACGCGATTATGATGATTTTACTGGATTTGGACAAAATGATAGTCAAGAATTTCTTCAATTTTTATTAGAGTCATTTCACAATTGTTTTAGTAAAAAAGTTAATATGACTGTTGTAGGTAAGCAAAAAAATGCTCTTGATAAAATTGCAATCGAAGCTCTTAATGGATTTAAAGAATATTTTAAAAATGATTATTCTTCTATTATTGATATCTTTTATGGACAATACTTCTCACGTCTTTACACATATAAATCAGATGGTGTTAAAATTTCTAATACATTTGACCCATTTAGTTGCTTATCGGTTGAAATAACTCCAGAAACACATGATTTGTATGCATGTCTTAACAGCTTTACATCTAAAGAAAATATTGAGAATAACAATGTTAAGCAACAAAAAACTATTGCATTTTGGAAACTTCCCAAAATTCTTATAATTTTCCTTAAACGATTCAACAATTCATCGCAAAAAAATAATTCATTAGTTAAATTTCCTATTAATAATTTGGACATGTCCAGATATGTTCTTGGATATAATAAGTCTAAATATGTATATGACCTTTATGCAGTAAGTAATCATAGTGGTGGTTGTCATGGTGGACATTACTATGCATTTTGTAAAAATAATGATAATAATTGGTACAAATACGATGATAATGTTGTTTACACACTCAATGAATCTAAAGTAGTTGATTCAAGTGCTTACTGTTTGTTCTATAAGATGAAGTAATTATAAATAGAATTTATACATATTATTATTCATGTTTTATTTTCTATATATAATATAAATGTATCGCTCTGGAAGCTCAAATTATAACTCAAGGTCTGGATATGGAAGAAGTTCGTATGGTTCTTCATATGGTTTATCATCATCATATGGAAAATCCAGTTTATTGAGACCAATCACAAATAAACCATTTTTATTTTCAATTATAGGTCTTGCATTAATTGTTATTCTTGGTTATGTAATGTTTAGTCTTTACACTACTTATTCGGTAGATAAATATGATAACCGTTTAGGATGCTTAGATACCATTAAAAATATGCTGGGCATGTACATTCCCGTAGAACCTCCCAAACCAAAACCAAAGCCAAAACCAGCACCTAAACCAAAACCTGCACCCAAACCTGAACCAAAAAAAGAGGTTTTTAATATTGATCAAAATATTTTTACATATAAAGAAGCTGTTGCAGTTTGTAAAGCATATGATGCCGAACTTGCAACACAAGAACAAATCAACCAAGCATATAAAAATAAAGCCAATTGGTGTAATTTTGGATGGAGCAAAAGCAAAAATCCTGATGCAGCACCTGCATTTTTTATAACACAACAGTCATATTATGATAAATTACAAAAAGGTCCTCCAGAAAAAAGAGATGATTGTGGTAAACCTGGTATAAATGGTGGTATATTTAGTAATAAAGATATTAAATTAGGTGCTAATTGTTACGGTGTAAAACCGGAAGCTGACCCAAGTAAAATAACCTACATAACTGACGAAGATGTAACAAATCCAGGTAGTAATCAATCCAACAACCAATCAGGTAACCAAACAGGTAATCAATCAGGTAACAAAACAGGTATTTCACAAGAAAATCAAGATAATGAAGAGATACAAACAAAAACAGAAATATATAGACAGATGATTAAAGATAAAAAACTTGAAATCAGACCTTTTAACAGAAATCAATGGTCAAGATATAGTACTAAAAAATCAAGATATCAACTTTCATCAGACGAAGAACAAAAAAGAATTGATGAAATGAGAAATAATAGCGAAGATGCATCTGATGATAATTTAGATAATAATACACCTGGAAGTACACATGAAAATACAAATGACTCTAAAACCGATGTGTTATAAGTATCTTATTAACTCAAATATCTAATAATTTACTATCAAAATAGTAAGTTATTATTATAATAAATTTTTAGGCATAGTAGTAACAGGTCTATTTACTACCTTTAAATTTTTTTTTTTACCACCACCTTTTTGATTATCCGCTAATGTATTTTCTTTAGTTGTTGTTTG
>MDSZ01001293.1_pt1 | contig 20262 bp, 21 predicted proteins | sample 811201 | NCBI WGS metagenome assembly MDSZ01 (sample SAMN05326647, study PRJNA326480) | marine metagenome | isolation source: seawater | place: Indian Ocean: North | collected 2010 | reverse complement strand
TGTTGGTGAGCCCTGATGGACTCGAACCATCGACACCCTCCTTAAAAGGGAGGTGCTCTACCAACTGAGCTAAGGGCCCTTAAAGTGGATCTTTTATATATATATTTCTTAAATTTCAATTATTTAATCAAAAAAATTTATATATTTTTTATAGAAGCTCGAAAAAGTACCGTTCTTAATGTTTTTTCTTATTTCCCGCATAAATTGTTGGTAAAAATATATATTATTCAATGAAATAAGCATTGATGCTAAAATTTCATCTGATTTTATTAAATGATTTAGATAACTTTTAGAATATTTTTTAAGACCCCTTATGTCGCATTTGATGTCTAAAGGTGATTTATCATTTTTAAATTTTGAGTTTTTAAGGTTCAATTTTCCTTGCCATGTAAAAGCGAGACCAGTTCTACCTGATCTTGTCGGCATTACACAGTCAAACATATCAATCCCCTCTTTAACAGCGCCTAATATATCTGAAGGTGTGCCAACACCCATTAGATACCTTGGTTTTTGCACTGGTAAAAATTTTGCAGTTTGATTCAATATCTTAAACATTTCAGATTGTTTTTCTCCAACTGCTAAACCTCCCATAGCATAGCCGTCGAAATCTAATTCTATCAATTTATCAATACTCTCAATTCGTAAATCTTTATCAAGACCTCCTTGAGTGATTCCAAACAAACCTTTGCTTTTATTGTTACCAAATTCTATTTTGCATCTTTTGGCCCATTCGTATGAAACTTTTATTGCATTTGATAATATTTTTTTATCTCTTGTGAGCTTTGGACATTCGTCTAACACCATTAAAATATCAGAGTTAATTGCTAATTGGGCTTGAATACTTTTTTCTGGACTTAAAATAATTTTCTTACCATCTAAATGTGATTTAAATATTGCTCCAATTTTTAAATCAATTTTATTAAATTTTGAAAGTGACATAATTTGATATCCACCTGAGTCAGTTAAAATTGGTTTTTCCCAGTTCATAAAACTATGTAAACCATTAAATTTTTTTAAGACATCTAAACCTGGTCTTAAAATTAAATGATAAGTATTACCCAATATTATTTGAGTATTTGTTTTTAAAACGTCTTCAACGAACATTCCTTTTATTGTACCTAAAGTTCCTACTGGCATAAATGCTGGAGTTTCTATAATCCCTCTTGGTGTAAAAATTTTACCGAGTCTTGCGCTGTCATCTTGAGTAATTAACTCAAATGAAAAATTTTTGCGTAACATTAAAGTTATTTTGATTTTAAAGATATTATTTTATCTGGATTAGTAACGGCACCTGAGTTTGGATCACCTTTTTTGATCATATCGATAAATTCCATTCCTTTAATAACTTTTCCAAAAGCTGAATACTGTCTGTCTAAATGAGGAGCAGAGTCAAAACATATGAAAAATTGACTATTAGCACTATCGGGATCAGCAGATCTAGCAGCTGATAATATTCCTCTTGTGTGTGCTATGTCAGTAAACTCTGCTTTTATGTTTGGCAAATCAGATCCGCCCTGACCGGCCAAGGACAAGTTGAAATCAGGACTTTTACTATTTCCAAATTTAACATCTCCTGATTGAGCCATAAAACCATCAATCACTCTGTGGAAAACTACCCCGTCATATTTTCCACTATTCGCAAGTTCTTTAAATCTTTTTACGTGATTTGGTGCTTTTTCAGGATAAAGTTCAATTTCAACTTCACCATAAGTTAATTTCATTATCATTAAATTATTTGCCATAACTTTAGTACTTACTAAACTAAAAAAAATTATAAATAAATATATAAATTTCTTCATTAATATTTTTCTTTTAACATTTTAACGGTATTTTTTGTGACAAACCTATCTATATTGCCACCTAAACTCGCTATTTCTTTAACAAATCTTGAAGAAATAATTTGATTTTCTATATCAGACATTAAAAACATCGTTTCTATCTTTGAATTCAATTTTTTATTCATTCCAGCTAACTGAAATTCATATTCGAAATCTGATACTGCTCTTAAACCTCTAATAATAGCTGTAGCTTTATATTTTCTACATAGTTCAATTGTTAAATTGTTAAAAGAAATTACTTTAATTCTTTTTTTATTTAATTTAAGATCTTTAAATAAAGAATTGTTTATTATATCTATCCTTTCTTCAATAGAAAAAAAGTAATTTTTATCAATGTTATCGGTGGTGGCTACAATTAACCTATCAAATATATTCAAAGATTTCTTAATTACATCAATATGTCCGAAGGTTATAGGATCAAAAGTCCCTGGATAAACAGCAGTTTTCATTTTTATTGTATATTATCTTCAACTTTAATAACTGAAACAACTTTTTCTTTTCCTGATAATTTTTTAATTCTTACTCCTTGAGTATTTCTGCCAGCAATCCTAATTTCTTTTACTGCACATCTCATCATACTGCCTTTGTCAGTTGATAATAAAATTTCGTCATCTTCTTTGACAACCAACGAAGAAGAAATGTTTCCGTTTCTAGGAGAATTTATTATACCTATAATTCCTTTACCACCTCTATTAGTTACACGATAGTCATTGTATGATGTTCTCTTCCCATATCCGTTTTCTGATACAGACAAAATATATTTTTCTAATGCGTTTTTAATTTTTTTATCTTTATTGACTGTTTTTGAGTTTATTTGAGTATTATCTAAAATTGACAAAGATATTACTTTATCATTATCATTTAACTTGATTCCTTTAATTCCCTTAGAGGATCTTCCTTTAAACAATCTTAATTTTTTTGATTTAAATCTTATACATTTTCCAAATTTTGTGCTTAATAAAATATCCTGATCGTCTTTGCAAATTTTTACGGCTATAATTTTATCATCTTGATCCAGTTTCATTGCTATTTTTCCACTATTATTAATATTAGTGAAATCCTCTAAAGTATTTTTTCTCACATTTCCTTTAGAGGTTGCAAATATAACCATTAAGTTTTTCCACTCAACTTCGTCTTCTGGAAGTGGCATTATTGAACTAATAGAATGATGACTCTTAAGGGGTAAAATATTAAATATAGATTTTCCTTTAGAGGCAGATGTTCCCTCAGGAATTTTATGAGCTTTTATTTTGTATACCAGGCCTTGCGTCGAAAAAAATAATACTGGTGTATGTGTATTAGCTGTAAATACTTGAACTAAAAAATCGTCTTCTCTAGTAGAAATACCAGTTTTTCCTTTACCGCCCCTTTTTTGAGCTTTCAATGAACTTAGTGGACCTCTTTTGATGTACCCCTGATTAGTTATTCTTACAACTACAGACTCTTTTTGAATAGTTTCTTCAATATTATAATTTAGTACTGCGTCAATAATTTTTGTCTTTCTTGGTGATGAAAATTTATCTTTTATTTGTTCTAGCTCACTTATAATTAAATTATAAAGGGCTTTTTTTGAATTAATAATTTTATTATAATCTATTATTAATTTAGAAAGCTTTGTAATTTCTTCTTCAATCTCATTAATACCAAAAGCTGTAAGTTTCTGTAATCGTAACTCCAAAATAGCATCAACTTGATAGGAAGACAATTGATAACTAGATATATTTTTTTTTCTTTCAATAAGATTTATTATCTTAGAACTTTTCTTTACCTTCCATTTTTTAGTCAGTAGATTTTTTTTTGCAGTATTGGTATCTTTTGAATTTTTTATAATCTTAATTATTTCATCAATATTTTCCACAGCTGCTGCTATACCTATTAAAATATGAGCTCTTTCCTCGGCTTTTTTTAAATCGTATTTAATTTTCTTGATTACTGTGTCTTCTCTAAATTTTAAAAATTCAGATATAAATTCCTTTAGATTTAAAATTTTAGGTTTATTCCCAACGATTGCTAATGTGTTAAATCCGAATGAACTTTCTATATTTGTTAATTTATATAATTGTCTTCTTATAGTTTCTGGTTCAACTCCCTTCCTCAATTCAATAACAACTCTTATTCCCTCTCTATTAGACTCGTCTCTTAAATCTCTGATACCTTCTATTTTTTTGTCACGCACAAGTTGGGCTATTTTTTCTATTAAAATAGATTTATTTACTTGATAAGGAATAGATTTTATTACGAGCAAATCTCTTCCACCTTTTTTCTCCTCAAATTCTATTTCACCTCTTATTTTAAACGAGCCCCTACCCTTATTATAACCTTGCTTAATAATGTCTTTTCCAATTATTATACCTCCAGTAGGAAAATCTGGTCCTGGAACATATTTCATCAGCTGGCTTACTGAAATTTCTTTATTGTTTATAAAAGCAATAGTTGCATCAATTACTTCGCCTAAGTTATGAGGTGGTATACTAGTCGCCATTCCAACGGCTATACCGCCTGCTCCATTAACTAAAATGTTTGGATATTGTGATGGTAAAACCTCTGGTTCTTTTTCGGTTTCATCGTAATTACTTCTAAAATTTACCGTATTTTTTTCTAAATCCTCAGTAAGGAATTGAGCTACTCTAGCAAGTTTTGTTTCTGTGTATCTCATTGCTGCTGGAGGATCACCATCAATTGAGCCGAAATTTCCTTGTCCAGTTATTAATGGAACACTCATCGAAAAATCTTGAACTAATCTTACCAATGCATCATAAACAGATTGATCTCCGTGAGGATGATATTTACCAATTACATCCCCCACTATTCTAGCAGATTTTCGAAATGGTTTTGACCAATCATATCCTCCTTTATACATAGCGTATATTATTCTTCTGTGAACTGGCTTAAGACCATCTCTTACATCTGGTAAAGCTCTGCTCACAATAACGCTCATGGCATATGATAAATAAGATGAACTCATTTCATCTTGAACAAATATAGGCTTAAATATTTTGCTATTTTGTGAGATATTTTTTTCCATCAGCAATTAAAAAGGAATTTCATCATCTAGATCAGAGTTATCCTGATTAATATTTTCATTTGGAAGTGAGCTTTTATTTTCTGATACTAGATTAGCGTTATTATTGCTTCTGCTATCAAGCATAGTTAAACTTGAGTTATAGCCTTGAAGAACAACTTCAGTAGAATACTTATCTTGACCGGTGGCCTCATCTTTCCATTTTCTAGTGCTCAATTGTCCCTCTATATATACATTGGCACCTTTCTTAACGTATTGTTGAACAACATTGACTAGTCCCTCATTAAAAATTACAACTCGATGCCACTCCGTCTTTTCTTTTCTCTCTCCACTAGATTTATCTTTCCATGACTGACTTGTAGCTATGCTTAATCTTGCAACGCTTTTGCCATTTACCATCTGTTTAATCTCAGGATCTGCGCCTAAACGACCTATTAATTGTACTTTATTTAAACTTCCAGCCATAATAATTTGAATAAAATTTGATTTTTTTTGTTATAACGCTTTTATATATATCATATTTGAAAAGTAAATATAAGATGATTATTGTAAGTGAAAAAATAAATGTTGAAAAAAATCGTTGTAAAAGGCGCTAAAGAACACAATTTAAAAAATGTTTCTCTAGAAATTCCAAAAGAGAAACTGGTTGTAATAACTGGTCTTTCAGGATCAGGAAAATCATCTTTAGCATTTGATACCATTTATGCAGAAGGACAAAGAAGATATGTTGAAAGTCTCTCTTCTTATGCAAGACAATTTTTGGACAAAATGAAAAAACCCAATGTGGATTTTATAGAGGGTTTGAGTCCTGCAATTTCAATAGAGCAAAAGAATACATCAAAGAATCCAAGATCAACAGTAGCTACTGTTACTGAGATATATGATTATATGAGAGTTTTATTTGCTAGAGTTGGAGTGCCTTATTCACCTTTTACTGGTAAACCAATTAAATCGCAACCAATTAGTGAAATGGTTGATAAAATTCAAAAACTTCCAAAAAACAACACTATTTATCTTCTTGCTCCTATAGTTAGAGGAAGAAAGGGAGAGTATAAAAAAGAAATTGCAAATTATAAAAAAAGAGGGTTTTCAAAAATAAAGGTTGATGGAAAATACCTAAATATCGATGACTTTCCAAATTTAAATAAAAAAATAAAACACGATATTTCAATAATTGTTGATAGAATAATATTAAATTCAAAACTTGGAAATCGTTTGGCCGACAGTGTAGAAACAGCACTTAATCTTTCAGATGGATTACTTGTTGTAGAATACGAAAATGAGACCTTGCCTAAAAAGTTAAGAAAAGTAGAGACTATTACTTTTTCCTCGAAATTCTCATGTCCAGAAAGCGGATTCACTATTGAAGAAATTGAGCCAAGATTATTTTCTTTTAATTCACCATACGGTGCTTGTGAAGAATGTGAGGGTATAGGACACAACCTAAATGTTGATCCAAATTTAGTGATATCTGATAATAAAAAAAGTTTACAGGAGGGTGCGATCGAGCCTTGGTCAAAATCTACATCTTTATATTATGCTCAAACATTAGCTTCTATTGCAAAGCATTATAAAATTTCTCTTTCAGAACCTTGGAAAAAAATACCAAAAAAAATTCAAGATATTATTTTATTCGGATCAGATGAAGAAGAGATAAAATTCTCATATGATGATGGTTATGAGTCTTATACTACAAAAAAAACTTTTGAGGGTGTCATAAATAATCTTGAAAGACGTTTTCTTGAGACAGATAGTGAATGGAAAAGAGAAGAGATATCTCAATATCAAAGCGAAACTAATTGCGAAAAATGTCAAGGCATGAGATTAAAAGATGAAGCTTTGTGCGTTAAAATTAATAATTTAAATATAAGTGAAGTTACAGAAAAATCAATTGATCTAGCTCAAAAATGGTTTTCAGAATTGGAAAAAGTGCTTACCGAAAAGGAAAATAAAATTGCTCAACATATTTTAAAGGAAATTAATGAAAGATTAAACTTTCTTCTCAATGTTGGATTAAATTATTTAACATTGTCAAGAGAGTCAGGCACATTATCTGGTGGTGAAGCACAAAGGATAAGATTAGCATCACAAATTGGTTCTGGTCTTACTGGAGTGCTATATGTTTTAGATGAACCATCAATCGGTTTACATCAAAGAGATAATAAAAAATTAATTACAGCTTTGAAAAAATTAAGAGATCTGGGAAATACAGTTATAGTTGTTGAACACGATATTGAAACAATGGAAAGTTCTGATCACATAATTGATATTGGTCCCGAAGCTGGCCTAAAAGGAGGTGAAATAGTTGCTGAGGGTGAAGTAGAAGAAATAATACAAAATAAGAATAGTATAACTGGTGATTATCTGTCAGGAAAAAAATTTATTCCAATCCCAAAAAAAAGAAGATCTGCAAAAAATGGAAGATTTATAGAAATAAGTGGTGCAAGTGGAAATAATTTAAAAAAAGTAAATTTAAAAATACCTGTTGGAACGTTTACTTGTGTGACTGGCGTATCAGGAAGTGGAAAATCTACTTTGATACTTCATACTTTGTATAACGCTTTTAATTTGATGCTTAACAAAAATAAGAGCCGAAAAGTACCTAAAGCATTTACAGGTTTTAAAGGTACAGAACTTATTGATAAAATAATTGATATTGACCAATCACCTATAGGAAGAACCCCTAGATCAAATCCTGCGACTTATACAGGTGCGTTCGGACCAATTCGAGAATGGTTTGCTGGGCTTCCAGAGTCAAAGGCCAGAGGATACAAAGTAGGAAGATACTCTTTTAATGTAAAAGGTGGAAGATGTGAAACTTGTGAAGGAGATGGAGTTTTAACTTATGAAATGCATTTTTTACCAGATGTGTTTATACCATGCGATACCTGCAAAGGGGCAAGGTACAATAGAGAAACCCTTGAAATTAGATTTAAAGGTAAAAACATCGCTGAAGTACTAGATATGACTGTCGATGAAGGATGTGAATTTTTTGAAAATATACAAAATATAAAATCAAAATTGATAACACTCAAGCATGTTGGACTTGGGTATATGAAAATAGGTCAGCAGGCTACAACCTTGTCCGGTGGTGAAGCACAAAGAATTAAACTAGCAAAGGAATTATCAAAAAGACCTACAGGACGAACGCTATATATATTAGACGAACCAACTACAGGGCTGCACTCACATGATATTAAAAAATTATTAGAAATTTTACAAGCCTTTGCAAATACCGGTAACACAGTAGTTGTAATTGAACACAACCTAGATGTTATTAAAACTGCTGACCACATAATAGATATGGGTCCTGAAGGTGGAATAAATGGAGGAAAAATTATTGCTGAGGGGACTCCGGAAAAAGTGTCATCTATAAAAGAGAGCTACACTGGCAAATTTATTAAGGAATTAATGAACAATAGCTCTATGAAAAAGACTGCTTAAAAACTAAAAATATGATATAATTTAATAATGACATCCATTCTACAATCTCTTTCAAAAACTGTTCATTTGTCTCTAGGTATAGCAATTTTATTGCTTTTAGGTTTGCACTTTTTTGGTGATGGATTTGTATTTGATAGATACTTTTTTAGCTGGCTATTTAGATATTTACATGTGCTTACAGGAATAATGTGGATAGGATTATTGTGGTACTTTAACTTTGTACAAATTCCTTCAATGCCTAATATTCCTGATGAACAAAAACCGGCAATTGGAAAGGTTATTGCTCCAAAAGCCTTATTTTGGTTTAGATGGGCTGCTTTAGGAACAATAGTAACAGGACTCATAGTTTCGTATCTTCAGGGGTATGTACACCAAGCTATGATATTGGGAATTGGTAGTGGTGATCCTAAAACTTCAGCAATTGGTATAGGAATGTGGCTGGGAATAATAATGGCTTATAATGTTTGGTTTGTTATTTGGCCAAATCAAAAAAAAGCTTTAGGAATAGTTGATTGTTCACCAGAGGAAAAAACAAAATCTGCAAAAACAGCTATGTTGTTTTCTAGGGCTAATACTTTATTGTCATTTCCAATGTTGCTTTCAATGGTGGCAGCACAAAATCTATATTAAAATTTAAGGTAATATTTTTTCTTCCTCTTTTTCTAAAGTCTTATAGCTTACTTTAAAAAATTTAAGAATTGGAGATGCAACAAAAATAGAGGAATAAGTTCCAATAATTACACCTAAAATCATTGCAAATGAAAAACCTCTTAAAATTTCACCACCTAATATATAAATTGATAATAGTGCTAGCAAAGTAGTAACAGAAGTTATTATAGTTCTTGCTAAAGTTTCGTTTATAGAAAGATTTGAGATATCACTTATACTTATTTTTGTATATTTAAATAAATTTTCTCTTATCCTATCATAAATAACTACAGTATCATTCATAGAATACCCTACTATAGTTAATACTGCTGCGATTATTGACAGATTAATTTCCAATGACAAAATTGAAAAAATTCCTAGCGTTATCACAACGTCATGAAATAAAGCTATAATTGAACCAACACTAAATTGCCATTCAAATCTAACCCAAATATAAAATAGCATTGCTGTAAGCGCTAAAGATATTGCTATAACTGATGACTCTAACAACTCAGAACTTACCTTTGGTCCTACATTCTCAACTCTTCTAAAATCTATATCTGCATTTAAATTTTCTGATAGTTTTTGCTTAATATCAGGTATAAGTTTATTATTATTAGTAGATTTTTGCTCTACTTTTATTAAATAATCTCCATCTTTACCAAATTTCTTCACATTTATATCGCCTAAATTCATCATGTTTAAAGTGTCTCTTATATCAGTTGCTTGAACTGATTGATCTGTTCTTAATTCAATTAATGTTCCTCCTTTAAAATCTATTCCGTAATTTAAGCCTTTAAAAATAATAAAAATAACACTCAAAATAAAAATTGTTATAGAGGCAATATTTGCTTTTTTAAATTTTGAGACGAAATTTATTTTGCTAGTCATATTTTTATTTCTTTATTTTTACTTCTTAAAACAATTAACGACGTTAAATGTCTTGCTAAAAAGTAAGCGGTAAACAAAGTTGTAATAATTCCTATTCCTAAAGTTATTGCAAAACCTTTAACCGGGCCAGAACCAAAAGTAAAAAGTATTATTGCAGCAATTAAGGTTGTAATATTAGCATCAAGAACAGTAATTTTAGCTTTGGAGTATCCTTGGTCAAAAGCATGTATAATTGATTTTTCAGTTTTCAATTCTTCTTTGATTCTCTCAAATATCAGAACATTAGCATCTACAGCCATTCCAACTGTTAAAATAATTCCTGCAATACCTGGCAGTGTTAAAGTTGCTTCTAAAATTGTTAGAACTCCAACTAACATTATCAAATTTGCAATTAAGGCTGTGTTTGCTATCAATCCAAAGAGTTTATATTTATAAAACATAAATAAAATTACTAATATAAATCCTACTATCAAAGATGTTACACCAGATTTAATTGAGTCTTCTCCAAGGTCAGGTCCAACTGTTCTTTCCTCAACTACTTCAAGTGGTGTTGGTAAAGCTCCAGATCTTAAGAGTAGAGCTAAATCAGTGGCTTCTTGAAAAGAAAAATTCCCTGATATCATTCCATTTCCTGATGTTATCGGTTCATTAATATTAGGAGCGCTTATAATTTTTCCATCTAATATAATAGCAAGTCTTTTCCCAACATTATCTGTGGTTGCTCTTCCAAATTTTTGGGCGCCTATCCTGTCTAGAGTAAATGAAACAGTAGGTTCATTTTGTTGGTTTTGTATACTAGGTTGGGCATCAACTAGATTTTCACCACTCATTACAATTCTCTTACTGATTTGTAATGTTTCTCCATCCTCAGATATTAGTTCATCAACTCCAAATTCGGAATTATCACTAACTAATCTAAAATTTAACTGTGCAGTCTTTCCTAAAAGTTTTTTTATTCTCTCCGGATCTTTTAAACCTGGAAGTTCAACCAAAATTCTTTTTTCACCTCTTTGAAGTATTGTAGGTTCTTTGGTTCCTACATCGTCTATTCTGCGCCTAACAATCTCTATTGATTGTTTCAGAGCAGCATTATTAATTGTTAATAATCCATACTTAGAAAGAAAAACTCTGACGTAATTATTATCTAAAGATTTATATTCTAATTGGAAGGATCTAAAATTATCAATGTAAGGATTTACAATATTTTCGTTTTTTGAAAAAAAAATTAAATCAAATTTTTCAATATCATTTATTTTAAAAGTTAAAGTATTACTACTTATTTTAAAATCACTATAATTAACGTTATTATCTTTCAATAATTTTTTCAAAGGTATTACTTTTGACTGAATTTTTTCCTCTACAAGAGAGTCAGAATTTATTTCTAAAAGAAGATAGGAACCTCCTTGTAAGTCTAATCCTAGATTAACTTTCTTGTTTATAAATGTTTTATCTTTTGATTGAAAATTTAATATAGAAAAAATTGAAATAAAGAAAAAAATTAGGTAAATTAAAAGTATATTTATTTTTGAGAAATTTAACACGAAAAAGAATTATTTTTTTGCTTCTTCTTTTTTTAACAAACTAGTAATTGTAGATTTTATTATTTGAACTTTTGTGTTCTCTCCTATTGAAACTTCGATACGGCCATCTTCCATAACGCGGTCAACAACTCCAATAATTCCACCAGAGGTAATTACTTCGTCTCCTCTTTTTAATGACTCAACCATAGCTTTATGGTCCTTTACTCTTTTTTGTTGTGGTCTAATTAAAAAAAAGTAAAAAATTACAAAAATTAAAATTAAAGGTATAAATTGTGCTATTCCTTGTCCGCTCATGAGAGACAATTATAATAAATGAATTAGATAAACAAGTTAAATTTTATCAAATTTTATCTAAATTATTCATATATTTTTTTAATACTTTTGGAATTGTAACTGATCCGTCTTCGTTTTGATTATTTTCCAATAAAGCAATCATTAATCTTCCTACTGCTAAACCTGAACCATTTAAAGTACCTACAAATTCATTACTATTTTGAGACTTGCACTTAGCCCCCATTCTTCTAGCTTGGAAAGTTCCACAAGATGAGCAGCTTGAAATCTCTCTGTATTTATTTTCTGATGGTATCCATGCCTCAATATCATAAGTTTTTTCTGCACTAAATCCCATATCTCCTGTAGATAAAAGTATTACCTGATGAGGTATCTCTAAACTTTCTAATATTTGCCTTGCACAATTTAGCATTTTATCGAGCTCTGATATACATTCTTTATGTTCCACTATACTTACTAGTTCAACTTTATAAAATTGATGTTGTCTAATCATACCCTTAGTGTCCTTACCATAACTGCCTGCCTCTTTTCGAAAACAAGGTGTAGAAGCTACAAATCTTTGTGGTAATTTACTTTTGTCTATTAAAGACTTTCTGACCAAGTTAGTTAAAACGACTTCTGCGGTTGGAATTAAAAACTTTCTCTGATCAGAGTTTTCAAATCTTATTTCAAATTGGTCTTCCTCAAATTTAGGTAGTTGTCCTGTGGAAAACATAACATCTTCATTTACTATTAGCGGAGGTGATATTTCTGTATATTCAAATTTTGTTGTATGAGTATCTAGCATAAAGTTTATGAGCGCTCTTTCTAAAAGCGCCATTTTATTTTTCAAAACAACAAACCTTGATCCAGATAATTTTGCAGATGTCTCAAAGTCAATTTGATTTTCCCTCATACCTATTTCAGAATGAGATTTAGGTTTAAAAGAAAAGTTTTTTAAAGCTCCAAACTTTTTAATTAATTTATTTGATTTCTCGTCTTTTCCAATAGGAACATCCTCTAATGCAAGATTCGGCAAAATATGTAATAATTCATCCAATTTTTTCTGAGCATTAATTTGTTCTTTAATTACTTTTAATAATTTTTCAGATATCTTTTTCGATTTTTCAAAATTATTTTTATCTTTTGATTTTGAAAGTATTTTTTTTTCTTGTTCTAATTTTTCTTTTTCGGATATCAGTTTTCTATTTTTATTGTCTAGATTTTCAAATTGATCTTTATTAAAATTAAAATTTCTATCTAAAAATTTTTTAGAATATTTGTTTAAATTTTTTCTTAAATCTTTTATATTATGCATCTTTTATGTTTTCTTTTTTATTTTTTTTTTCAATGAGAGTAACTGTTAATATAGATAATTCATAAAGTAATAACAAAGGTATTGCTAGCCCAACTTGTGTTATAGGATCTGGAGGTGTTAATATTGCAGCAATAGCAAAGATTATTACAATTACGTATCTTCTCCTCTTTTTAAGATAATCAGAGTTCACAACTCCTACTCTGGCTAAAAGATTCAATAATATTGGTAACTGAAAACTAATACCAAAAGCAAAAATCAATCTCATTATTAAAGATAAATACTCATTTACTTTAGCTTCTAGTTGAATAGGTAAGCTTGAACTTGTGCCTATAGTTTCAAATGATAGAAAAAACTTTATCGCCAAAGGCATTACTAAATAATAAACCAAAAGAGCGCCTAATAAAAAAAGTATTGGAGTCGATATTAAGTATGGTAGAATTGCTTGTTTCTCATTTTTATAGAGACCAGGGGCGATAAATTTATATATTTGTATCAGTAAAACAGGACTCCCAAAAAATATAGCAGAGAAAAATGCAACTTTAATGTAAGTAATGAATGTTTCATGTAAAGCGGTAAATATAAGGCGTCTCGAATTTTTATCATCCTTTACAGCCTCTGCATAAGGTTCTACTAAAAAGTTATAAATTTGCTCAGCAAAAAAGTATGAAGTTATAAAAGCTATAAGTATAAATATTAAGGAATTTAATAGTCTAGATCTAAGTTCAACAAAATGACTTGTAAATGAATTACTTTCAGCCATTTTTATTATTATTTTTTTGTTTTTTATGGTCTGAGGTTATGTCTTTTTCTAAATCAATTTCCTCAGTTGCGGCTGATACTTCACGCTGAAAGTTGCTTAATGTGTTTTTAAATTTTCCTATATATGTTCCTATTTTTTTTAAGGCTACAGGAAATTCTTTAGGACCTAAGACTAATATTGCAATTATAACTACAGACAATATCTCTAACCATCCAATTTGAGGCATTTTGATTATTTATTTTCAGAGTCAGAATTTTCTGACTTAGAACCATCATCTTGATTATTTGTTGTAGTATCGTCAGACATGCCTTTTTTAAAACTTTTTATACCTTTAGCTACATCACCCATTAAACTTGATATTTTACCTCTTCCAAAAAGCAAAACAACAAGAACTACAACTATCGCGATCTGCCAGAAACTTATTCCCATAATTAGTAGTAATATACAATAAAAATAGCTAAATAAATATATTTATTTCTCATCTTCTGGAGCTTTTTTAATAGCTTCGTCAATATCTTCGTAAATATTCTGTTTTTCAGTAATAGATTGTTCTTTGAAAAATTTTCCTGTGCCAAAAATGGATTTGTCAATATTAGCTGTATCAATTAGTCCTGCAGAACCTAACTCCTCTATTGTTGGAAGGTCTGATAACCTCTGTATATTGAAATGGTTTAAAAAATTTTCAGTTGTAGCATATTGAATTGGTTTACCAGGCACATCTTTTCTACCAGAAGGTCTAACCCAGTCAAGTTCAAGCAAGATTTCAAGGGTGTTAGAGGCAAATGATACTCCTCTTATTTCTTCAATTTCAGATCTAGTTACGGGTTGGTGGTAAACTATAATAGCTAATGTTTCAACAGTTGCTTTTGATAATTTTTTTTGGGTTGATTTTTGCAGCGCCATTAATTTAGATAAGTCTTCAGCAGTTCTAAATGACCATTTGTTTTTTATACACACTAAATTAATACCTCTCTTCTTATAGGTCTCCTTAAGATTTTCTAATATCTTTTTGAGGTTAATACTAGTTTGTATTCTCTTTTCAATAGTTTCCACATCTAATGGCTCAGATGCAGCAAATAGAATTGCTTCTATTTGTCTTTCAAGTTTTGAAGGAGAAGTTGGAAAATTGATTATATTATTTTTTTTTTTATTTTTCATTTTAAATTTTCTTAATCATAAGTTTGTCAAAGATTTTTTTTTGAGAAACTGTGATAACTCCCTCTCGTACTAGTTCAAGACTTGCAGCAAATATGCCTGCAATGCCTGTCCTTTTCATTTTGTGATCAGAATAAAATTTAGGAATAAGTTCCATAATATTCTTCCATTCGGTTAATTTTTCAAGATTATTCTTGATTTGTTTTATGCCTTCATCTGTTGAAAAGACAGGAAGTTTTGGAATTGTGATATTTTGAAAAGTTTTTTGCATTTGTATATTAGAATATGTTTTAAGTAATTCATAGAGAGTCACATCATAAATTGGTGTATTAATTGACCTTATTCCTCCTTTAATTCCTCTTGAAAAAATATGAACACCTAGTCTTTTTTTTTGTAACATTTGATCAGAAAGTAATCTAATTAACTCTAATTTTTTTAATTGTAGCTTTAATTTTTCAGCTACCTCAAATGCTTTAAAATCATCTTCCACATCATCAGGAAGTAGTAATTTTGATTTAAGATAAGCAAGCCAAGTAGCCATTAGTAAATACTCTGAGGCTGTTTCTAAATTTAAATCTTTTTTATCTTTTATAAATTCCAAAAATTGATCAGCTAATTTTGTTATTGAAATTTCGGCTAAATCCACTTTTTGAGTTTTTGCTAAATCTAAAAGAACCTCTAAAGGTCCATTGTAATTAGGAATATTTATGGAAATTTGATTTAAATTATTTGATTCCATAATCAATTTTACCTTAAAAATTTAAAAAATTCCGATGTTTTTTTTGATGTAAATTTGTCTATATATGGTAGAGATCTAATCAATTTATAGTTGTCATCAGTTCTACCTGCGCAATAGAGTACAATATTACATCCTGCATCAAGAGATTTTTTCGCATTAGTAACTAGATCATATTTCAGTGCTTTCATAGAGATATCATCCGTTATTAATATGCCTTTAAAATTAATTTTTTTTCTAATAATATTTTTAATAATTTTTTTAGAAAAAGTTGCCACGTTTTTTTTATCATATTTATGATACAAAATGTGAGATGTCATAGCAAATTTTGCATTTGACAACTTGAATGGATATAAATCAATATTATTTAGTTTTTTGGTACTTAGAAAAATTTTAGGCATTTTTTTATGACTATCTAATTTTGCGGCACCATGGCCTGGTATATGTTTCATAATTCCAGCAATTTTATTTTTGTGTAAAAAATTAATAGTTAATTTTCCTAATTCTTTAACAATCTTCTTGTCTTTAGAAAAACTTCTGTTTCCAATTATGTGATTTGTGTAATTTCTCAAAACATCTAATACAGGAATAGAGTTTATATTAATACCTAATTTTTTTAAAATTTTACTTAAGGAATTTGTGTATTGTTTCAAAATGTTTGAACAAAAAATTTTGTCTTTTTTATACAATTCTCCAAAAAAATTAGCTGAAATTTTATGATCTAAAATTTTTGACAGCCTAGTAACATTCCCTCCCTCTTCGTCAATAATTATTGGAAATTGTTTATTTTTGGTTAAAAGTTTTATTGTTGTAGTTAGATGTTGAATTTGTTCAAAAGTTTTTAAATTTCTCTTAAATAAGATCACACCCCAAGGTTTTTCTTTTTTAAAAAGAATTTTTTCCATTTTTGAAAGTTTTGTTCCTTTGATACTTACGATTAATGCTTTGCTTTTCATTTATTTTTTTAATAATTTCCAGAAACTTCTTTTTTTATCATCCTTTATTTCATTTTCAAAAGTGTCATTGAATTCGATTACATTATTTGTGTCATTGCTTAAAACTTGTAAATCAGAGATTTTTTCTTTCAAAATGTTGTTGATATTTGATCGGTTCATATTTTTAGAGTTTATATTTATATTTGAGGAATAATATTTGGAAACGAAAAAAAAGAACAATAAAACTAATAAAATTACTAGAATATTAAAAATTTTATTCATTACATTTTTTCAGGCAGTGAAACTCCAAGGATATTCATTCCATTTTTAATTACTACTGCTACTAAATAAATAAAAGCTAAAGACTCTGAGCGTTTTATTTTCCCATTTTCAATAAATTTAAATTGACTATCTTCATTTCCCTTGCTCCAATATGAATGAAAAAGCGTTGAAAGTTCGTATAAATAAAAGGGTATTTTGTGTGGTTCATATCTTAATGAAGCTGACTCAATAATTTTAGGCCATTCAAATATTTTTCTTAGAATTTTTTTTTCATATTCATTTAAAGTGAAAGAGGAAGATTGAAAAGATATATTGTCACTTAATTTAATGTTTAATGTTCTTAATATTGAATTAATTCTTGCGTATGCATATTGCACGTAATATACAGGATTATCTTTTGTTTTTTCTTTTACTTTATCAAAATCAAAATCTAGCTCTACATCATTGCTTCTATTTAACATCATAAACCTAATAGAGTCTTTATCCACTTCATTTAATAAATCTTGTACAGAAATAAAATCTCCTGCTCTTTTTGACATTTTAAAAGGTTTTCCATTTTTATAAAGTTTTACTAGTTGACAAACCTTACAATTAAGTTTTACTTTCTTATCAGATAGTGCAGATACAGCTGCTGTAATTCTTTTAATGTAACCAGTGTGATCTGCCCCAAGGATATTTATTAAATTATTAAATTTTCTTTTGATTTTGTCAGAGTGATAAGCAACATCATTTGCAAAATACGTCCACGTTCCATCATTTTTTTGTAACGCTCTATCATTATCATCTCCAAACAAAGTAGATTTAAATATTAGTCTTTTTACTTTTTTCCAATTTTGAGACTGCTCTCCTTTAGGAGGATCTAAAAATCCCTCCTCAACAAAATTTTTATTTTTAAGAGTTTTAATTGTCTTCTTTACTAAATCTCTGTTTATTAAGTCAGTCTCTGAAAAGAAATTATCATGCACCACTCCTAAATTTTTTAAATCTTTTTTTATCAATAACATCGATTCATCCAATGAAAATTTTCTAAGTTCTTTGAATGAATCTTGAAAGCTATCAAAGTTATATTTTTTTTTGGTATTAATTATGTTGTATGCTAATTCTTTAATATATTCACCAGGATACAAATTTTCTTTATAAGGAAACTTTTCTTTAAATTTAATTTCTCTTATTCTTAAGTAGACAGACTCAACAAAGTCTTTAATTTGATTTCCATAATCATTTATATAGTATTCCTTGATGACATTGTTACCGTTGAATAATAATAAGTTAGATAAAACATCACCAAAAATTGCTCCTCTACAATGACCTACATGCATTGGGCCAGTTGGGTTTGCTGAAACAAATTCTATATTGAAAGTTTTTTTAGTTTTCTTTGAACCGTAAGTTTTTCTATTTTTCAAAATGTCATTGATATTAGAAATAATTCCTTCAACTGATAATTTAATATTTATGAATCCTGGTCCGGCTACTTCGACTTTTTCAAAGTGATCTATATTTTTTAAAAATAAGTCTTTTATCCTATCTGCTAAAATATTTGATTTTATTCCATTAGCTTTAGATAAAACTAAAGAAATATTTGTAGATAAATCAAAATTAAAGTGTTCTGGGGGAACTTCAAGATTAATGTTTTTTAAATTGTCTAAGTTATTCAGCTCTAAAGAGTTCTTGTTCTTAAGAATAAGTTTATTTATCTTTATTAAATAGTTTTCAAAAATATTCATTTAATCTTGTTATAAAGATTTATTGCATATCTGTCAGTCATGCCAGCTATAAAATCACTTATTGATCTTTCAATATTTGAATTATTATACTTACTAACATTTAAATATCTTTTAGGATTTTTTTTTATAGATAAAAATAATTTATTAATAATCTTTTTGCCTTTGTTAGTGTTTCTAATAACATTTTTATGAAAATACATCTTTTTTTTTAAAAAAATTTTAATTTTTTTATCAAAATCTTTAATTTCTTTTGAAAAACACACTAAAGGATAATTTGATTTATATACGTCTTTTAAGTCTTTAATTTTGTATTTTTTAATATTCTTTAAAGTCGTATTAATTATGTCTTTAACCATTACATCTATAGTTTCTCTTATAATTTGCCTTATAATTAAATCTTCTGAATGATCATCCAATTTTTTTTTATGCTTTGAAATTATATTTTTTAAGATAGGTATTTTTTCAAGATCTTTTAATTTAAATAAATTAGATTTCAATCCATCTTCTAGGTCATGACTGTTATAGGCTACATCATCAGATATTGATGCAATTTGTGCCTCTAAACAAGGTCTTGATAAAAAATTTATTTTATTCTTAAAATAATCCTTTCCAAGAATTTTATTATACTTTTTTTTGTTTTTTATTGGCCCATTATGTTTTAACAAACCGTCTAATGTTTCGAAGGTAAGATTTAAACCATTAAATTCATAATATCGATTTTCTAAAAATAATATAATTCTAATTGTTTGAATGTTATGATCAAAGCCACCGTGTTTTTTCATGCAATCATTTAAAGCCTCTTCGCCGGCATGACCAAATGGTGTATGGCCTAAATCATGAGCCAGACTTAATGTTTCACAAAGATCTTCATTTAAATTAAAGAATTTAGATAAAGTTCTAGCTATTTGAGCAACTTCCAATGAATGAGTAATTCTAGTTCTAAAGTGATCTCCAGAGGTATTTACAAAAACCTGGGTTTTATGTTTTAACCTTCTAAAAGCTGTTGAATGAATTATTCTGTCCCTATCCCTCTGAAAGTCTGTCCTAAGGTATGTTTTTTTCTCATTAAAAAACCTACCTTTTGATTTAAGTGGTACAGCTAATTTAGATAAAGTTTGAATTGAATTTTTTTGCATGCTTACTATATAGATTATATACTAGATAATAATGGAAAAAAAATTAGAATTTACAGATAGAGCAAAAAACCAAATAGAAAAAATCACTAAAAGTGAAGAAAAAAAATATTTTCGGATTGCTGTACAAGGCGGAGGTTGCTCAGGATATAAATATAATTTTAGTTTTGAGGACAATCTAGAAAAAGACGATGTTTTATTTGATCGAGCTATAATCGATAAAGTTTCACTTGAAATAATCTCTGGGTCTACGATAGATTTCAAAAAAGAGATGATTGGAGAGTCTTTCACGATTAGTAACCCTAAAGCTACATCTTCTTGTGGTTGCGGTTTATCTTTCTCTGCTTAATGAAAATAACCTCTTGGAATGTAAATTCAGTAAGAGCTAGAATTAATAATATTTTAGATTATATAAGAGAGTCAAAACCCGACACACTCATGCTTCAGGAGATAAAAACGCAAGATGAAAGTTTTCCTTATGATGATTTTAAAAATATTGGATACAATTCTTATGTTTTTGGTCAAAAAAGTTATAATGGTGTTGCTATTATTTCTAAACAAGAAT
>MDSZ01058278.1_pt1 | contig 20271 bp, 22 predicted proteins | sample 811201 | NCBI WGS metagenome assembly MDSZ01 (sample SAMN05326647, study PRJNA326480) | marine metagenome | isolation source: seawater | place: Indian Ocean: North | collected 2010 | reverse complement strand
CGGCCATGGCGATGAAGCCGATGCCGCCGAGCCAGTGCAGCAGCGAGCGCCAGATCAGCGTGCCCGGCGACATGTCGTCCAGGCCGCTGAAGACCGTCGCGCCGGTGGCGGTGATGCCGGACATGCTCTCGAAGTAGGCGTCGGTGATGCTCGCGCGCTCGGCGAAGATGAACGGCAAGGCGGCGAAGATCGACACCATCACCCAGCTCGAGACCGTCAGCATGTACATGTCGCGCGGACGCAGCTGGGTCTGCTGCGGTCGGCCCTGGGCGATCATGACGATGCCGGTCAGGGCGGTGATCAGGCTGGACCAGAGGAAGGCATTGATGCCCTGTGGCTGCTCGAAGATCAGCAGGGTGATCACCGGCACCAGCATGCTCAGCGCCAGGGTGATGAGGAAAATGCCGTTGATGAAGGCGAGAATGCGCAGGCTGGACAGAGGCATCGATCAGTGTTTCCAGAAGCTGCGGGTGACCAGCACCAGGACGGTAAGGATTTCCAGGCGGCCCAGCAGCATGCCGATGGACAGCAGCCATTTGGCCGAGTCGGGCAGGCTGGCGAAGTTGCCGGCCGGGCCGATGATCGGGCCGAGGCCCGGCCCGACGTTGCACACCGCGGTGGCGGCGCCGGTCAGGGCGGTGACCCAGTCCAGGCCGGTCAGGGTCAGTGCCAGCGCCAGGACGCCGATGGTGATGGTGAAGAAGAAGGAGAAGGTGATCAGCGAGCGCACGATCTCCTCGTCCAGGTTGTGGTTGTTGTACTGCTGCTTGATCACCGCCCGTGGGTGCACCAGCTGCATCAGGTTGGCCTTGAGCAGCACGTAGGCGACCTGGAAGCGGAAGATCTTCAGGCCGCCGGAGGTCGAGCCGGAGCAGCCGCCCATGAAGGTCAGGTAGAAGAACAGCAGGACCGCGAAGCTGCCCCAGGTGGTGTAGTCACCGAGGGCGAAGCCGGTGGTGGTGACCACCGAGGTGACGTTCACCGCGACGATGCGAATGGCGTCCAGCCAGGCGTATTCCGAGTTGATCCACAGCCAGGTGCCGAATACCAGCCAGGTCAGCAGCAGGAAGCCGATGAAGCCGCGTACCTGATGATCCTTGAACAGGGCCTGGCGATTGCCCCGGACGAAGGCGACGTAGAGCATGAAGGGCATGCCGCCGAGCAGCATCAGGACGACGGCCGTCCAGTGCACGGCCGGTTGTGGCCAGTTGGCCAGCGACGAGTCCGAGGTGGAGTAGCCACCGGTGGAAATCGAGGTCATGGCATGGTTGACGGCGTCGAACAGGTTCATGCCGGCAGCCCAGTAGGCCAGAATGCCCAGCAGGGTGAGGGCCACGTACACCAGCAGCAGGTACTTGGCGGCCACGTGCGAGCGCGGCATCACTTTCTCGCCCCAGTCCGACGATTCGGTCTGGAACAGGCGCATGCCGCCCACGCGCAGCAGCGGCAGGATCGCCACCGCCATGCCGATGAAGCCGATGCCGCCGAGCCCCTGCAGCATGGAGCGCCAGATGAGGATGCCCGGCGACATGTGATCCAGCCCCGTCAGCACCGTGGAACCGGTGGTGGTGATACCTGACATGGTCTCGAAAACCGCATCGGTGTAGCTGATGTGCGCGATCAGCATCATGGGCAGCGCGGCGAAGCTGCACACCACGCTCCAGCTGCCCGTGGTGAGCAGGTACATGTCGCGTGGGCGCAGCTGGGCATTCTGCGGACGTCCGGGGATGACCAGTGCCAGGCCGGCAATCAGGGTGATCAGGCTGGACCAGAGGAAGGCGTTGAGGTCTTCGGGGTGCTCGAAGATCAGCAGGGTCAGCATGGGGATGGCCATGCTCACCGCCAGGGTAATCAGGAATATGCCGATGATGAATCCGATGATGCGCAGCGTCGGCAAGGCCATGTAGGGGGCTCTGGCGGTTGGAAATGCGCCATTCTACCCACCGACGGGCGGCTGTAAACCGCTGCAACCCGGCTGGGTGAAAACCAGGCGGGCGTGGCGCTGGCAGGCGAGAACGCGCTTTGCGGACAGTGTAAACGAGCCTCTCCAGCGTGCTCGCGCATGCGCCTCTCAGCGCCCGGCCATGGCCGCTTGCAGCGCTTTTCTCGCGAGCCGGGGGAGGGGGCTTTACAAGCGCATGGCCGCGCATAGAATAGCCGTCCGTTGCCGGCGTCCGTCGGTTTCCGAGTCCTTCCCCAAAATGTCCGAAGCTAATCCTTGCCTCACGTGCGGCGCCTGCTGCGCGTTCTTTCGTGTGTCCTTCTTCTGGGGCGAATGCCAATCCGCTGGCGGCAGCGTCCCCGATGAACAGGTGATCCAGATCAGCCCTCACTATGTCGCGATGCGTGGCACCGAGAGCAAGCCGGCACGTTGTGTCCAGCTGCTCGGCGATGTCGGCTGCGGCGTGCGCTGCACCCTGTACGAGCAGCGTTCGAGCAGTTGCCGCGACTTCCAGGCCTCCTGGGAGAACGGCGTGCACAACCCGCGTTGTGACGAAGCCCGCAAGGCGCATGGGCTGCCGCCGCTGACGCCACCGGTGAAGCCGGTGATATCGCCTGACCGGGTCGCCTGACAGTCGCCTCCAGCAGCGCCAGTGCCGCATTGCCGGGCTGCAGGCCTGCGCCTGAGCTTGCAGCCTGTAGCGTGCAGCACCGAGAATGCGCGTTCTTCGTTTCAAGGAGGTGGCCGATGGAGGCTCTCGACGCTCTGCTCAACCGTGTTTCCGTTCCCCGTCTGGTCGACCCGGCGCCGGATGCGGCGCAGCGTGAGCTGCTGTTCCGCGCCGCCCTGCGTGCCCCTGATCACGGGCAACTGCGTCCGTGGCGCTTTCTCACCATCGAGGGCGAGGCGCGTGAGCGCATGGGCGAATTGTTCGCCGAGGCGCTGCAGGTGAAGGATTCCCAGGCAACGCCCGAGGCGCTGAGCAAGGCCCGTGGCATGCCGCTGCGTGCGCCGCTGCTGGTGGTGGTGATCGCACGGGTCCAGGCGCATCCCAAGGTTCCCGAGTCCGAGCAGGTGATCGCCGCCGGGTGTGCGGCGCACGGCATGCTGCTGGCCGCTCATGCCCAGGGTATCGGTGCCGTCTGGCGCACCGGCGACATGGCCTACGACGCGCATGTCGGCAAGGGCCTGGGCCTGGCGGCGGACGAGCAGATCATCGCCTATCTCTACCTCGGCACAGCGGAGCGCGAGCTGCGTCGCGCGCCGGAGCTGGCGCTCGAGGATTTCGTCAGCCCCTGGAACGGCTGAGCGCTGCGCTGATCAGCCCGCCTGCTGCTTGAGCGGCAGGCTGAGGGGGGCGATGAAGCCGCCCTCCGGGTGATTGGCCAGCAGCAGCTCGCCACTGTGGCGCTGTGCCGCGCGACGGGCGATGGCCAGCCCCAGGCCATGCCCGGCTGCGCTCTGACCCGGCGCGCGAAAGAACGGCTTGCCCAACTGCTGCAGGTGCGCCTCGGCAACGCCCGGGCCGTGGTCGCGCACGCTCAGCAGCAGGCGCTGTTGCTGGCGCTGTACCCGGATCAGCACCGGCTGCTCGGGTGGATTGAAGCGCAGGGCATTGCGCAGCAGGTTGTCGAGCGCACGTTCGAGCATGTCCGGCCAGCCCATGAGCTGAATGCCCGGTTCCAGGTCGATCTGCAGTCGCTGTTCGGGAGCAGTCAGGCGCGCGTCCTCCTGCAGCTTGTCGAGCAGGGCGGCGAGGTCGACCGGCTGCGCTGCACCGGTGTCGGCATCCAGGCGGGCGAGGGCCAGGATCTCGCTGATCAGCGCTTCCAGGCGATCGCATTCCTGGCTGAGACGCGGCCACAGCTTGTCCCGCTCTGCCGGGCTGGCCCGTTCCGCCAGGGCCAGGGCGATGCGCAGGCGGGCCAGGGGCGAGCGCAGCTCGTGGGAAACGTCGCGCAGCAACTGGCGCTGGCTGCCGATCAGTCCTTGCAGGCGTTCGCCCATGCGGTTGAAGTCCTTGGCCAGCAGGCCCAGCTCGTCGCGGCGCGTGGCCAGGCGCGCCAGACTGTTCTGCTGGTAGGCGGTCTGTCCCAGGTCGTGCACGGCGCCGCGCAGGCGGTCCAGCGGGCGGGTGATCGACAGCGTCAGCAGCAGGCTGAACAGCGTCAGTACCACCAGGGCGATCGCCAGCGCGCTGAGCGGCCAGAACAGGCTGCCCCGGTGCCAGGCGGCGAGTTCGGGGTGCGGGATACGGTAGATGAACAGGTAGCTCTCGCCGCTTTCCGGGCTGGTGTACTCGGCCGTCAGACGGCGCCAGGGCAGGCGTCGTTCATCGTGCTGGCGCGCCTCGAAGGCGGCGGCGCGTGATGGAAAGGTGCCCCTGACCAGCGACTGTCCGCTTTCGCCGAGCACCTGGGTGTCGATGCGGTAGCGGCGCTTGCGCTGTTCGAGGAAGTCCTGGGCGGCCTCCTGCCCATCGTGCTCATAGCGCCGGACCCACTCGCTGTCGAGGCCGTCCAGGCCCGGGTGCATGCTGAGGACCCAGGCGTCCTGGTTGAGGGCGCGGCCCAGCAGCAGGAACAGGCCGGCCACCAGGGCGATGGCCAGCCAGAATGTCGCCAGGATGCGCCAGAACAATGAACGCACGCGATGTCCTCATGCAGAAGCCGCCGGGCCCGGAGGGCGCGGCGGCGGATCGATGGAGATGGATGTCAGTTGGCGTTCTTGTCCTTGTCGGCCTTCCAGGCCTTGAACTCGGCCATTTCGGCGCGACGTGCCTCCATCTTCTTCTGGTGCTCGTCGAACGCCTTCTGCTGTTCCGGGTTGAGCAGGTCACGCAGGGCCTTGTGCTGGTCGGCGCGCGCCTTGTCCAGCTCTTTCTTCATGGCCTGCTTCTCGGCTTCCGGCAGCTTGTCCAGGTAGCGCTTGGTGATGTCGCGATGGCTCTTCATCTGCTCGCCCATCAGCTTGCGGAACTCCTGGCGCTGCTCCTTGCTCAGGTTCAGCTCCTTGAACATGTCGGGGCCACGGTCATGATGGCGCGGGCCGCCGTCTTCCATGGGCATGGCGAAAGCCAGGGTCGGCAGGGTCGCGGCGAACAGCAGGGCGGTGAGGGTCTTGCGCATGGTGATTCTCCTTGTCTCGAAACCGGTAACGACCGGATGGGCTCAGTATGCGGCGGTCAAGGTCAAGGGCGGTCAGGCGACGGTAAAGCTTGGGTAAAGGCGATGTTGCAGGCTGTTTACGCAGCGTCGGCAGCGCCTTCAGGGGGTGTAGTAATAGCCACGGCTGCGCAGGGCAACGATGCGCGGGCGGCCATCCGGGTGCGGGCCGAGCTTCTTGCGCAGGTTGCTGACATGCATGTCGAGGCTGCGATCGTAGAGCGTCAGCTTGCGGCCCAGGGCGAGCTGCGCCAGGGCCTGCTTGTCCACCGGCTCGCCGGGCTGACGCAGCAGGGCTTCCAGCAGGCGACTCTCGGACAGGGTCAGCGGCACGTCATGTTCGGCGATGCTGACCACGCCGCGATTGGGGCTGAAGCTGAGGTCGCCCAGCTCCAGCTGGCTGCTCGCCGGTGCGGGCGCCGTGCGCCGCAGCACGGCGCGCAGGCGGGCGGTCAGCTCGCGTGGGTCGCAGGGTTTGGCCAGGTAGTCGTCGGCGCCCAGCTCCAGGCCGAGAATGCGGTCCAGCGGCTCGCCTCGGGCCGAGAGCATCAGCACCGGCAGCTCCGCATGTTCGCCGCGCAGCTGCTTGAGCAGCTCCAGGCCGCTGCCGTCCGGCAGCATCACGTCCAGCACCACAGCGTCGGGCGCCTGCGAGGCGAGGGCCTGGCGGGCGCTGCCGGCTTCATGGCAGGCGGTGACCTGGAAGCCTTCCTGGGTCAGCCAGCTGGCGAGCAGCTCGCAGAGTTCCTGGTCGTCGTCGATCAGCAGCAGTCGGCTCATGGTTCAGTTGATCCACTCGCGGCGGCTCTTGCGATTGCCGCGCAGCAACGCACCGACGAAGATCGAGACCAGGCTGAGCCCGGCGCCCAGGGCGAACCAGGTCTGCGTGTCGCTCAGCAGGCTGGGTTGCACCTGCGCCTGGCTTTCCTTGAGCTGCATGCGCAGGCGCTGGTTCTCCTGGCGCAGGCGCTGCAACTGCACGGTGCTGCTCGCTTCCTGCTCGCTGCGCAGTTGTTCGCTTTGCGCCAGGCGCTGTTCGAGCACCTGGTGGTCGGCGTCGACGCTGACTGGCGCAGGGGCAGGCGGAACGGTTTCCTCTTCTGCCTGTGCCGCAGAGCCGATCAGCACCAGGGCGACCAGCAGGGACAACGGGATCGAGCGCATGGCGATTCCTTGTAGACGCGAGCAGCGTGGCGGCTGTCCGTTCAGGGCAGCACTTTCTTGAAGGGTTTGACCAGCACGTTGGCATAGACGCCCGCGGCACGGTACGGGTCGGCGTCGGCCCAGCTCTGCGCCGCTTCCAGGGAGTCGAACTCGGCAACGATCAGGCTGCCGCTGAAACCTGCCGGGCCCGGATCGTTGCTGTCGATCGCCGGGTGCGGGCCGGCCAGCAGCAGGCGGCCTTCCTGCTTCAGCTGTTCCAGGCGGGCGAGGTGCGCAGGGCGCGCGGCCAGGCGGTTTTCCAGGGAGTTTTCGACGTCGGTGGCGATGATGGCGTAGAGCATCTCAATCCTTAATTCAGGGTCGAAGCGGGGGAGGGATGAAGCATTTGCGCCATACGGCGACAGCGTTGGCGCGGATGTGGGGCATAATAACAAACATCAATCTCAACGAAAGCGCCGCCATGATTGTCGATCTGCACTGCCACAGCACCGCCTCCGATGGCGCCCTGGCCCCCGCCGTACTGGTGGCCCGGGCGCATGAGCGTGGCGTGCGGGTGCTGGCGCTGACCGATCACGACACCCTGGAAGGCCTCGATGAGGCACGGCGTGCGGCGACTGCCCTGGACATGCGCCTGATCAACGGCATCGAGCTGTCCTGCACCTGGGGTGGTGCGACCATCCACGTGCTCGGCTATGCCTTCGAGCGTGAGGCGCCGGCGCTGCGCGATGCCATCGAGGCCCTGCACCATGGGCGCTGGCAGCGCGCCGAGGAAATCGACCGGCGCCTGGCGGCCAAGGGCATGCCGGGTGCGCTGCAGGGCGCCCGGGCCGTGCAGCAGGAGCTGGGCGACAGTGGCAATGCGCCGGCGCGGCCGCATTTCGCCGAATTCCTCGTGCGTGCCGGCCATGTGCGTGACCGCGCCGAGGCGTTTCGCAAGTGGCTGGGCTCGGGCAAGCTGGGCGATGTCAAACAGCATTGGCCAACGCTGGAGGAAACCCTCGCCACCTTGCGTTCGGCCAGGGCCTGGATCAGCCTGGCGCATCCGTGGCAGTACGACTTTACTCGCAGTAAGCGTCGACGCCTGGTGGCCGACTTCGCGGCATTGGGTGGGCATGCCCTGGAAGTGGTGAATGGCATGCAGCCGGCCGAGCAGGTCGGTGGCCTGGCGATCCTGGCGCGTGAATTTGGCTTGATGGCCAGTGTCGGCAGCGATTTCCATGCGCCGGGCGACTGGTCCGAACTGGGCATGTACCGCCCGTTGCCCGATGACCTGACGGCGCTCTGGGAGCGCTTCGAACATGCACAGCCATCCGCTGTCACTCAATGAGCAGGGAGCAAGTGTGAGTCAATTTTTCCAGGTGCACCCGGAAAACCCCCAGGCACGCCTGATCAAACAGGCCGTGGAGATCATTCGTGGCGGCGGCGTGGTGGTCTATCCGACCGACTCGTCCTATGCCCTGGGTTGTGCCATCGGCGACAAGAATGCGGTCGAGCGCATTCGTCGCCTGCGCCAGCTCGACGACAAGCACAACTTCACCCTGGTCTGCCGCGACCTGTCGCAGATCGGCCTGTTCGCCAAGGTCGATACCGCCGCCTTTCGCCTGCTGAAGAATCACACCCCCGGCCCCTATACCTTCATCCTCAATGCCACGCGCGAAGTGCCGCGCATGCTCCTGCACCCCAAGCGCCGCACCATCGGTATCCGGGTGCCCAGCCATCCCATCGCCCTGGCGCTGCTGGAGCAGCTCGGCGAACCGCTGATGAGCGTAAGCCTGATCATGCCGGGCGACGAGCTGCCGATGTCCGACCCGTACGAGATGCGCCAGGTGCTCGAGCATCATGTCGACCTGATCATCGACGGCGGTTTCGGCGGGCTGGAGGCCTCCACCGTGGTCAATCTGGCGGACGACAGCCCCGAGGTCGTGCGGGTCGGCTGCGGCGATCCCGCGCCGTTTCACGATCTCTGAGATGGCCTGTCACGCGCCTTTTCCGTTGTGACCGCTGCTGCCCTATACTCCGTGGCCTTGTCTGGATTTTGGGTAGAACGGTTTGAGCCTTAACGACTCCGAACGTCGGGTGCTTTCTGGAATGCGTCCGAGCGGTCGTCTGCACCTCGGGCACTATCACGGCGTGCTGAAGAACTGGGTCAGGTTGCAGCACGAGTACGACTGCTTCTTCTGCATCGTCGACTGGCATGCGCTGACCACCGAGTACGCGGAGGTCGGCCAGCTGTCCCAGCACGTCATGGACATGGCGGTCGACTGGCTGTCGGCCGGCGTCAGCCCCAGTTCGGCGACGCTGTTCGTGCAGTCGCAGGTGCCCGAGCACGCCGAGCTGCACCTGCTGCTGTCGATGATCTGCCCGCTGAGCTGGCTGGAACGCGTGCCGTCCTACAAGGAGCAGCAGGACGGTCAGTCCGGCAAGGACCTTTCCACCTACGGCTTCCTCGGTTATCCGCTGCTGCAGGCCGCCGATATCCTGCTCTACCGTGCCGGGCAGGTCCCGGTCGGCGCGGACCAGCTGCCACACATCGAGTTCGCCCGCGAAGTGGCGCGGCGTTTCAACCATCTGTATGGCAGCGAGCCGGACTTCGAGGTGAAGGCCGAAGCCGCCATCGGCAAACTCGGCAAGAAGCTCGGCAAGCTCTACAGCAACCTGCGCAAGGCCTACCAGGAGCAGGGCGATGCGCAGGCGCTGGAAACCGCCCGCGCCCTGCTCAAGGAGCAGAGCACCCTCACCCTGGGAGACCAGGAGCGCCTGTTCGGCTATCTGGAGGGTGGCGGCAAGGTGATCCTGGCCGAGCCGCAGCCGATTCTCGCCGAGTTCTCGCGGGTGCCGGGCCTGGACGGGCAGAAAATGGCCAAGTCCAGCGGCAATGCGATATTCCTGCGCGACAGTGATGCCGAGCTGGAGGAAAAACTGCGGCGCATGCCCACCGATCCGGCGCGCGTGCACCGCGATGATCCGGGCGAGCCGCAGCGCTGCCCAGTGTGGTCGCTGCACCAGCTGTACTCCAGCGACGAGCAGTTGCACTGGGTCATCGAAGGCTGCCGCAGCGCCGCGATCGGCTGCCTCGACTGCAAGAGCCGCCTGTGCTCCTCGCTGCAGAGCGAGCTGGCGCCCTTGCAGCGGCGTGCGATCGACTACGAGGACAGCCCGGACCTGGTCCGCAGCATCCTCGCCGAAGGGGCCGAGCGCGCACGTGACGAGGCACGCGATACCCTGGCCGAGGTGCGCATGGCCATGGGCCTGAACTACCGCTGAAGGAGCGCTCGCCGTGAGTGAACCCGTCACGCCGTCGATGGACAACCAGGCTGGTGCCCAGCAGGAGCTGCCGTTCGCCCTGGTGTATGGCGAAGCGGTCACCGAACTGCCGCTGGACCTGTACATTCCCCCGGACGCCCTGGAGGTGTTTCTCGAGGCGTTCGAGGGGCCGCTGGACCTGCTGCTCTATCTGATCCGCAAGCAGAACATCGACATCCTCGACATCCCCGTCGCGGAAATCACCAAGCAGTACATGGGCTATGTCGAGCTGATGAAGTCGGTGCGCCTGGAGCTGGCTGCCGAGTACCTGGTGATGGCCGCCATGCTCGCCGAGATCAAGTCGCGCATGCTGCTGCCACGCTCGACCGAGACCGAGGACGAAGAGGATGACCCGCGTGCGGAGCTGATCCGCCGTCTGCAGGAGTACGAGCGCTTCAAGGCGGCCGCCGAAGACCTCGATGAGCTGCCGCGAGTCGGCCGCGACGTCATCGTGCCCAGGCTGGATGCCCCCGAGGCCAGGGCGCGCAAGCTGCTGCCGGATGTCAGCCTGGAAGAGGTGCTGCTGTCGATGGCCGAGGTGTTGCGCCGCGCCGACATGTTCGAAAGCCATCAGGTCACCCGTGAGGCGCTGTCTACCCGCGAGCGCATGAGCGAGGTGCTGGAGCGTCTCAAGGGCGGCGCGTTCGTGCCCTTCGTCGAGCTGTTCGCTGCAGAAGAAGGGCGGCTCGGCGTGGTTGTGACCTTCATGGCAATTCTCGAGTTGATCAAGGAATCGCTGGTCGAACTGGTGCAGAATGCGCCGTTTGCCGCCATCCATGTACGAGCCCGCATCGAGCAGGATGTGGAGGCGTAACGCGCGAGTCGTCCTGGGAAGCGTTGAACAAAGGGAGTTTTAGGTGAGTATCTTTTCGCGTTTCTTCGGTCGCCGCGACGACGCTGCCGCAGAGCCGGCCCGTCTGGTCGCCAATCCCGCCAGCGAGGGGCGAGTCAGCCTGCAGGTGCTGTTCCCGGCCGCGCTGCAGCTGGATCAGGACGAGCTGACCCGCGTCCTGCGTGCCTATCACCCGGAAATGGCCGCAGCGAGCTGCGAGGTGTCCGACGAAGTAGAGCAGTTCTTCGCCCTGGCCGGCTGGGGAGAGCACGTGGTGCGGCTGCTCGGCTTCGATGCGCCGTTCCCTGCGCAATCGCTGGAGTCCTGCGTGGCCCCCGCGCATTACCCGCAGGCACTCAAGGATGAGGTGCGCGCCCATGCCAGCCATGTCCTGCTGTACTACGCCGGGCATGACGACGACCCCCTGGAGCAATACGTGGTGCTGGCCGCAGTCGCCGGCGCGCTGGCGCATTTCGGTGCCATCGCGGTGCTCAACGAGAGTGGCAGGACCTCCTTGCCCGCAGCGATCTTCAATGACCAGGGACTGGGGCGCGAGAGCCTGGACGTGCTGCGCGGCATGCCGCTGACCGCGCTCTACTGCGGCTTTGTCAAATACGACGTCGAAGGCGTGCAGGGCACCTGGATGCGTACCTACGGCGGTGGCGTGTTCGGTATCGCCGACTTCGCCGTGCTGGCCGAGGGGCATCATGAGGGCGAACGCTACTCGGAGCTGTTCGACAACGTGATGAGCTACCTGCTGAGCAGCGGCGCGCAGATGGCCCCCGGGCACACCCTGCAGGTCGGCGAGGACGCCTTCATGCGCCTGCGGGCACCGCTGGCCGAGGAATACTTTCTCGACGGGCCGGACCCGCTGCTGGTCGCCGAGATCATCGCGGCGCACGAGGCCAATCCGGCCTGAAGCGCTCTTCGGCATTTGCTAGACTGCCGGGCCGCATTTAATGTGGCCCTTTCACTTCTTGTCCCCAGGTTTGCCAGATCATGACGCTGTCCGATCCGCACCAGCTTGCCACCGTGCTCGAAGGCCTGCTCCTGGCGGCGGGCAAGCCCATGTCCCTGGAGCGCCTGTTCGAGCTGTTCGAGGAGCACGAGCGTCCGGACAGCGGCGTCTTTCGCGAGGCCCTGGGCATCCTGGCGCGCAGCTGCGAGGGGCGTGCATTCGAGTTGAAGGAAGTCGCCTCGGGCTACCGCCTGCAAGTGCGTGAGCGCTTCGCCCCCTGGGTCGGACGGCTGTGGGAGGAGCGGCCGCAGCGCTACTCGCGCGCGCTGCTGGAAACCCTTGCGCTGATCGCCTATCGGCAGCCGATCACCCGTGGCGAGATCGAGGATGTACGCGGCGTGGCGGTCAACAGCAACATCACCAAGACCCTGCTCGAGCGCGAGTGGATTCGCGTGGTGGGCTATCGCGACGTCCCGGGGCGGCCGGCCATGTTCGCCACCACCAAGGGTTTTCTCGATCACTTCAACCTCAAGAGCCTCGACGAACTGCCGCCGCTGGCCGCGCTGCGGGAGCTGGAGCCTGAGCCGCAACTGGCGCGGGATGACGAGGCGGAAGTGCCGGAAGGGCTGCAGGCGCGCGCCGATCTGGCGCTGCAGGAGGAGGGCGAGGCCGCCGAGCCACGGGAGGAAACCAGTTTCCGCAGCCTGCTGGCCGAACTCGACACCATGGAGCTGGGGCTCAAGACCGATTTCGACGACTTGCCCGAGCCGGAGTCCGAGCCCGAACCCGAGGCGCTGGAAGCGGACGAGCCCGAGCCACGGCCAGCGGCGGACGACTGAGGTCCGCCGCCCGCTGTATCAACCGGCGAAGGCGTTGATGAACCAGGTGATCGCCGGCAGCGCGACGATATCGATCAGCACGGCGCCGCACAGCGGCACGATGATGAACGCCTTGTAGGAAAACACCTTGTAGTGTTCGCAGACCGCGCCCATGTTCGCCACCGCGTTGGGCGTGGCGCCCAGGCCGTGGCCCATGAAACCGGCGCAGAGCACGGCGGCGTCGTAGTCGCGGCCGAGCAGGCGGAACAGCACGAACACGGTCAGCAGCAGCATGATCACCACCTGGATCAGCAGCACGCCCAGCAGCGGCAGGCCGAGCTGCTCCAGTTCCCAGAATTTCAGGCTCATCATCGCCATGGTCAGGAACAGCCCGAGGCTGACGTCGCCCAGGGTGCTGATGGCGCTGTCGGGCAGTTCCAGCAGGCGCATGCGGTCATTCAGGTTGCGCACGATGATGGCCACGAACATGGCGCCGACGTAGCTCGGCAGGACCACGCCCAGGTGCGCATCGAGCGCGCCGCCGAGCCAGAAACCCAGCACCATGATCACCAGGATGCAGGTCAGCAGACGCAGCAGGGTGGCGCTGTCGAGCGTGCCCACGCTGCCCTGGCTGGCGCGTTCGAGCTGGCTCAGCTCGGCGCTGTTGTGGCTGTCCAGGCGCAACTGGTGGCGGCTGATCAGCCAGCGTGCCACCGGTGTGCCGAGGAGGCCGCCAGCGACCATGCCGAAGGTGGCCGCCGCCAGTGCCGCCGTGGCCGCGCCCTGGGCGCCGAGCCCTTCGGCCACCGGGCCGAATGCCGCCGCCGCACCGAAGCCGCCTTCGAGCGACACCGCGCCGGCCATCAGGCCCAGCAGCGGGTCGAGGTTGAACAGCCCGGCGGCGCCGACGCCGACCAGGTTCTGCAGGATGGCCAGCGCCCAGCAGGCGCCGAGGTAGATGAACAGCGTCTTGCCGCCGTGGCGCAGCAGGCCGAGGCTGCCGCCGAGGCCGACGGTGGTGAAGAAGGCCACCATCAGCGGGCCTTGCAGGGCGGTGTCGAGGGTCAGCTCGAGCACGCCGAGCTTGCGCAGCAGCCAGATCATCAGGGCGAAGCCGAAACCGGCGACCACCGGTGCCGGTACGCAGAGGAAGGTCAGCACGCGGCTGTGGCGCTTGAGCAGCACGCCGCCGCCGAGCAGCAGCAAGGCGAGCGCCGTGGTGGTCAGGGCGTCGAGGTTCAGAGTCATCATTGTCATTGTTCTCTAGGGGTGGGCGGTGGCAGGGGTCACTCGAGCAGGCAGGCGGCCAGGCGTGCGGCGCAGCGAGCGGTATGGGCGTCGATGTCCAGACGCGGGTTGAGTTCGGCGATGTCGGCCAGGCGCAGCTTGCCGCTGGCCTTGACCAGGCGCAGCAGGCGCTCCACCAGCGCCAGCTCCACGCCATGCGCGGACGGGGCGCTGACGCCGGGCGCCTGGGCGGCGGGCAGCACGTCCAGGCACAGGGTCAGGTAGAGCTGGTCGATCTCACCGAGAAAACGTTCCAGGGTCTGCTCGATCTGCGCCTGGTTGCCGGCGTGCATCTGGTGGTCGAGCAGGTAACGCACCTGGAGGCGCTCGGCCTCGGCGAACAGCGCGGCGGTGTTGTTGGGCCGGCTGACACCCAGGCAGCAGTAGTGGAACGGCTGGCCCTGGCGCGCGCAGCGCTCGGCGATCTGGCGAAACGGCGTGCCCGAGGAGGCCCGCTCGGCGTGGCGCAGGTCGAAATGGGCATCGAAGTTGAGGATGCCGATGCGTGCCTCGGGGGCGTGCTCGGCCAGGTGATCGGCCAGGCCGCTGTAGCTGGCGAAGGCGATCTCATGGCCGCCGCCGAGGCCCAGCGGCAGGTGGCCGGCGTCGAGCAGGTGGCAGATATCGGCGGCAAAGCGCTGCTGGGCCTGCTCCAGGTCGGTATCCTCGCAGCGTACGTCACCGGCATCGTAGAGGGCGTGGGGCGCGTGCCAGGCGAGATTGGCCAGGGCCCGGCGCAGGGCCAGCGGGCCTTCGCAGGCACCGGGGCGACCCTGGTTGCGCTGCACCCCCTCGTCGCAGGCGAAGCCCAGCAGGGCCACGCCTGGGGGCTGCGGCGCGTGGTCCAGTGGCTGTACCCACTGGTGCCAGCGCCGGGCGCCGCTGCCTTCGCCGGCGTCGATGCGGCCTTGCCAGGGGGTCATGTCCAGGTGTGCGTGCATGGGGTTCGTTCTCTCTCGTCTCAGTCCAGGCGCGCGCTGACTCGCGCGGCGCTCTCCAGGGTCCAGCGTTGCAGCTGCTCTGCGCGCGCCTGCACGCGGCTGGCCGGGCCCATCAGGCTCAGCGCGCCGTGCAGGCGGCCACGGCTGTCGAGCAGGGCGGCGCTCACGCCCCACACGCCCTCGTCGATCTCGCCCAGGCTGGTGCTGTAGCCGCAGGCGCGAATCTGCTCCAGCTCTTCGCGCAGCGCTGCGTGTTGATTGGCGTCCAGCCCCTGCTGGGTCAGCAGCGCCTCGAGCTCGCTGGGCTCCAGGTGGGCCAGCAGGGTCTTGGCCGAGGCGCCGTGCAGCAGCGGCTGGGCCAGGCCTTTCTGGTAGCAGCAGCGCAGCGGCTGCGGGCTGTCGATCAGCTCCACGCAGATCACCTGGCCGTTGCTCGGCAGCATCAGCCCGACGCTTTCCTTGCTCAGCTCGGCCAGGCGCCGCAGCTCGGGCTTGGCCAGGCTGACCAGGGTCGAGTCGCGGTCGAAGCGCTTGGCCAGCAGCAGGCAGGCCGGTCCCGGCAGGTAGCGGCCGTGGCCCTGGTCTTCGGCCAGGCCCCAGCGCAGCAGAGTGTTGAGGTGCCGGTAGGTGCTGCTCAGCGGCTGGCCCAGGCTGGCCGACAGTTCCTTGGCCGACAGCGCCTGTGGCGAGCGGCCCAGGGTGACGAGAATCTGCAGCAGGCGGTCGGTGGGGTTCGAATAGTTCATGCTCGGCATCCTTGATGATTTTTTTCGTCTAGTGAAATCAGGTTCCCGCTGGGTGGGAATTTTTAGCGATTTTCCCCGCTTGCGCCTGGCCTGCTAGGCTTCAGGAGCCCACACGCGTATGATTCGCGCCCGTTTCTACCCTTGTCACACCGGGAGGTGCCCAGATGAACGAACACGAACAACCACGCCCTGCAGGCGAGAAACTGCAGAAAGTCCTGGCCCGCATGGGGCTGGCCTCACGTCGTGAGATCGAGACCTGGATCGGCGAAGGCCGCGTCAAGGTCAATGGCGTTGCCGCGACCCTCGGTCAGCGCGTCGACAGTCACGACGCCATCGCGCTCGATGGGCGCCTGCTCAAGCGCGAAGAGATCGCCGGCTCGGTACGCCGCGTGCTGATCTACAACAAGCCCGATGGCGAGATCTGCACCCGCGACGATCCGGAAGGTCGTCCGACCGTTTTCGACCGCTTGCCGCGACCGAAGGAAGGCCGCTGGATCAACATCGGTCGCCTCGACATCAACACCACCGGCCTGCTGCTGTTCACCACCGATGGTGAGCTGGCCAACCGCCTGATGCACCCGTCCTACCAGATGGACCGCGAATACGCGGTGCGGGTACGCGGCGAGGTGACCGAGGAAATGCTCGAGAACCTGAAGAAGGGCGTCATGCTCGAGGACGGTCCGGCCAAGTTCACCGACATCAAGGAAGCGCCTGGCGGTGAAGGTTTCAACCACTGGTACCACTGCGTTGTGATGGAAGGCCGCAACCGCGAGGTGCGCCGTCTGTGGGAGTCCCAGGGGCTGGTGGTCAGCCGTCTGAAGCGCGTGCGCTTCGGCCCGGTGTTCCTGACCTCCAACCTGACCATGGGGCGCTGGCGCGAGATGGATCAGCGCGAGGTCGACATCCTCAGCGCCGAAGTCGGGCTCACCCCGCAGGCGTTGCCGGCGATGAAGGAAAAGACCCGCGAGAAGCTCGACCGCCTGCAGCGCAAGTCGGCCAAACCGGTGGATGTGCGCGGCAAGCGCGTGCTGCGTCCGGCCAAGGACGAAGCCGCTGGCGAGGCCCGTCCGGGGCGTGCGCCGCGCAAGGGTGCCGATGAACGCCGTGAGGGTGGGCGTGGTACGCCGGTCGCCGAGCGTCCGGGCGATACCAAGAAGCGCCAGCCGCGCCCGGCGGTCGAACTCGCCGATCGCCCCGCCCGCAAGCCGCGTCCGGCAGGGACGGACAAGCGTTCGCCGGCTGGCGATGGTCAGCGCCCAGGCTTCGGCCGCAAGCGCTGAGTGATGAAAAAAGGGACTCCATGGAGTCCCTTTTTCATTGCCGGCGTGGTGCGCTTTCAGCCTGCCATCGACAGGCGATTGCGTCCTTCGCGCTTGGCCACGTAGAGGGCGTTGTCGGCGCGGCGCAGCAGGCTTTCACTCGACTCGCCGGGCAGCAGGCAGGCACAGCCAAGGCTGATCGACACGTCGATGGGGCGACCGGCGTCCAGGCATTGCAGCTCCATCACCGCGAAGCGCAGGCGTTCGCCGACCAGGGCTGCGCCTTCGCGACTGGTGCCCGAGAGCACGACCAGGAATTCCTCGCCGCCGAAGCGAAACACCATGTCGATGTTGCGCAGCTGGTTCTTCAGGGTCTGGGCCACGGCCTTGAGCACTTCGTCGCCCAGTGCGTGGCCATGGTTGTCGTTGATCGACTTGAAGTGGTCGATGTCCAGCATCAGCAGGGACAGCGGCTGCAGGTTGCGGCGGGCCAGATCCACCTCGCGCTGCAGCACCTGGTCCATGGCGATGCGGTTGCCGGTGTCGGTCAGCGGGTCGCGCAGCGCGCTCTGCAGGGCCGTGCGGTAGAGCAGGGCATTGCGCAGCGGGAACAGCAGGCAATCCAGCAGCGCCTCCAGTTGCACCAGCTCCTCTTCGGAGAAGCGCTGCTTGCGCCTGAAGATCAGTTCGCCCAGGTATTCCCCTTCATGACTCAGGCGATAGCCGGCCGAGTGCGGTGCGCGTTCCCCCAGTTCCAGGCGCAGGTCCTGTGACGGGTGCTGGAAGGCCATGGCGTCGAGTGGCACCAGGCGCTGCACTTCGCGGAAGAACAGGTTGAGGATGCGCTCCGCATCCAGGCTGGTCTGCAGTTGCAGGCTCAGCTGATGGTACAGCTCCACAAGGCTGGCGGGCTTGAGCGGCAGGTTGCGATTGCCGGCGAAGCCGAGACGCTGCAGCTTGGCCGCGTCGAAATCGATGGTGTTGGAACGGCTGGGGGGGACCATGGAGCAGAACCTCTGGCGCGATGGTGCGACGAGAGGGTTAGAGCGAATATCATGCCAAGTGGTTCAAGTGAGCTGAAACTCCTGTGAAGTCAGTCACTTAGCTGGTTGAAAAAATGTCACGTGGCAAGCGTTTGCCGGTTGTCTGACGCCGATGCTGGCAATGTGCTGCCGCCAGGGCAGGGTGGTGGCAGATTTCTGTCATGCGGCGGGCCGCAGGTGCCTGCGGCCCGCAGTGGGCGGGTCACTGGGCGTCGAAGGCCTGACCGTTGACCCCTTGGCTGTCCGGCCCCATCAGGTAGAGGTACAGCGGCATGATGTCCTCGGGCAGCGGGCGGGTGGCCGGGTTTTCCCCCGGATAGGCCTGGGCACGCATGGCGGTGCGGGTGGCGCCGGGGTTGATGCTGTTGGCGCGCACGTTGCTGATACCGTCCAGTTCGTCGGCCATCACCTGCATCAGCCCTTCGGTGGCGAATTTGGAGACCGCGTAGGCGCCCCAGTAGGCGCGCCCCTTGCGGCCGACGCTGCTGGAGGTGAAGGCGACGGAGGCGTCCTGTGACAGCTTGAGCAGAGGCAGCAGGGTGCTGCTGAGCATGAACATGGCGTTGACGTTGATGTGCATCACGCGCATGAAATTGTCGCCGGAGAGTTGTTCCAGCGGCGTGCGCGGGCCGAGGACCGAGGCGTTGTGCAGCAGGCCGTCGAGGCGCCCGAACTCGTTCTCGATCATCACCGCCAGCTCGTCGTACTGGTGCGGCAGGGCGGTTTCCAGGTTGAAGGGGATCACCACCGGCTGCGGGTGACCGGCCGCCTCGATCTCGTCATAGACCTGGCTCAGGTTGGCCTCGGTCTTGCCCAGCAGCAGTACGGTCGCGCCGTGGGCCGCGAAGCTCTTGGCGGCGGCGGCACCGATACCCCGGCCGGCGCCGGTGATCAGGATGACGCGATCCTTGAGCAGGTCTGGGCGGGCGCTGTAATCGAACATGAACAATCTCCTTCGGCGAGCTGCAAGCCTCGGGCTGCAAGTCTCAAGATAAAGCGAAAGACGGGGGCAGGCAGCATGCCTGGTGTGGCGCGTGCGGCTGCTGCGTCAGCAGCCGCACAGGGCGCGGTCGAGCACCGCGCGCAGTTCCTGCGGGTGGTCGACCACGACGTCGGCCCCCCAGTTGCGCGGGTTGTCTTCGGGGTGGATATAGCCGTAGGTCACGGCGGCGGTACGGCAGCCGGCGGCGCGACCCGATTCGATGTCGCGGGCGTCATCGCCGATGAACAGCACTTCCTCGGGCTTGACGTTCATCTGCTGGCAGGCGAGCAGCAGCATGTCCGGGGCCGGCTTGCTCTGCTTGACGTGATCCGGGCAGACCAGCACCGCCGAGCGCTCGGCGAGGTTGAGGCGCTGCATGATCGGCTCGGCGTAGCGCACCGGCTTGTTGGTGGCGACGCCCCACTGCAGGCGGGCCAGCTCGATGTCGCCGAGCAGTGCCTCGATGCCGTCGAACGGGCGCGTCAGGACCGCGCAGTGTTCCTGGTAGCGCTCGAGAAACTCCTGGCGCAGGGTCTCGAAGGCCGCGGAATCCGGGTCCTCGTCGAAGGCGCAGGCGACCATGGCGCGAGCACCGCCGGAAACCTGGTCACGAATGGCCTTGTCCGCCAGTGGCGGCAGGCCACGAGCGGCGCGCATGGCCTGGGTGATGGCGATGAAGTCCGGCGCCGAATCGAGGAGGGTGCCGTCCATGTCGAACAGAACTGCGCGCAAACGCATCAGTCTTTCCTCAGCGTCTGGATCATGTAGTTGACGTCGACATCCGCTTCCAGCTTGTAGTGCTTGGTCAGCGGGTTGTAGGTCAGGCCGATGATGTCCTTGACCTCGAGGCCCGCCGCGCGGCTCCAGGCGCCGAGCTCGGAGGGGCGGATGAACTTCTTGAAGTCGTGGGTGCCGCGTGGCAGCAGGCGCAGGATGTACTCGGCGCCGATGACGGCGAACAGGTAGGCCTTGGGGTTGCGGTTGATGGTGGAGAAGAACACCTGGCCGCCCGGCTTGACCAGCTTGTGGCAGGCGCGGATCACCGAGGAGGGGTCCGGCACGTGCTCGAGCATCTCCAGGCAGGTGACCACGTCGAACTGGCCGGGCATTTCCTCGGCCATGGCTTCGGCGGTGATCTGCCGGTATTCGACCTCGACGCCGGACTCCAGCTGGTGCAGCTGGGCGACGGAGAGCGGGGCTTCGCCCATGTCGATGCCGGTGACCGTCGCGCCGCGCTGGGCCATGGCCTCGCTGAGGATGCCGCCGCCGCAGCCGACGTCCAGCACGCGCTTGCCGGCCAGGCTGACGCGTTCATCGATCCAGTTGACCCGCAGCGGGTTGATGTCGTGCAGGGGTTTGAACTCGCTCTCACGGTCCCACCAGCGGTGTGCCAGGGCCTCGAATTTGGCGATTTCGGCGCGGTCGACGTTGCTCATAAGCATCTCTTTCAAAGCATGGAAGCGTATCGCCGTCATGTTGCCAGTTTAAGTCCTGGCGTGGGGCGGCGCGGGTTCGTTCAATGTATGTCAGTTTGTCGCAGGTTCGGGCGAGCCTCTGCCGATTTTCCTGCCCCAGTCCCTGGCTCTGGCGATCAGTTCGCGCTCGTCCATGCGGGTCAGGCGGCCCTCGTCCAGCAATTGCTTGCCGCCCACCCAGAGGTGTTTCACGCAGTCGCGAGCGCTGGCGTAGACAAGCTGCGATACCGGGTCGTAGACCGGTTGCTGGGCCAGGCCGGAGAGGTCGAAGGCGACGAGGTCGGCCAGCTTGCCGGTTTCCAGCGAGCCGACCTGAGCATCCAGGCCGAGGGCGCGGGCGCCGTTGAGCGTGGCCAT
>MDSZ01057716.1_pt1 | contig 20272 bp, 11 predicted proteins | sample 811201 | NCBI WGS metagenome assembly MDSZ01 (sample SAMN05326647, study PRJNA326480) | marine metagenome | isolation source: seawater | place: Indian Ocean: North | collected 2010 | reverse complement strand
GCGGCTCAAAACACACGCGCGAATAAAGGAGAGAACACAAAATGCACTCTGTCGTCGTAAACGTCGTCGTCTCTGTCGTCGTCAGAGACAGAAAGATGCACGTGTACCGAACACTCTTTTTCCTTCTTGGACACTTCGCGCGCCGCGTTTGAAGACGGGGGCAATTAATTCTTTTTTTTGTTCTCTTTTGGGTACATATCTCGGACTCAACAAAACAGAGTTGACTCAAAAATGCAACGACGAAAATACGCGCGCTTTACTTTGGTACCATGGTATTATTCTATGCGCTCCTAAAACGTACGCATCGTTACTACGAAATACTACACGCGACCTGATGAGATGAAATTACTTCTTCGGTAACTTGGCGTTTGTTTTCAAGAATTTTGATGCCGAGTGTTCCGCTCGATGGCACAACACGCGAAACATAATCTCCTGTTGCGTGGGGTTCGCGCCTTCGTTATTTTGTATCGCTTTAATCAATGGATCGGTTTCGGAGGCCATTGTTGCAGCGACGTGCTCGGCTTCTTTCATGACCATTCTCACGTCTTCTTGTCTTAAACCGTCGCCGTTTGCCTCGAAAGTTTCACGTATACTTCCTAAATCGGGTAAAACAAACGCTCTCCCGTCAGCGACATCAAATGCTCTTCCCGGACCTCCATCTAAAGTTATTCGAACAAACATTTCGCAAACTTTGCGCAACATGGCTGAAGCGACTATTTCTAACAATCTCGCAGCGGCTCTGGGACCAATAGAAAACACAATCGCTCCCATGTAATCGTCTAAAGCTGGAACGACAACTACGGATAAACGAGACAAACTCTTATCTTTCGTGACATAGGCACCGTCGTAGAAGATTTCCTTCATGTTCGTAAACACGATACGAGAGGCAAGTAGATTAGAGAAGGTTTCAATAGTCGACGCGAGCGTCTGACGCGCAGAGGCAAACACGTCTTCGAGCCACTTCGAAGCTTCAAAATCGTCTTGATTATTACCACCTTCTTGAATATACTCTCCATCGATGTTTTCATCGACCAAACCGTTCGCTAAAGCCACACAATCTCGTTGCATGCGAATCCATCTGTTCGGTAAATCACACTCGATGCGCCCGAGTTCATCCAAGATAAAATCTAAAGCTGATAACTTGGCGCAGTACGAATGCGATGCCGTGTCTAAAGACTGCGCATTTTCTGGTACCCAGCTATACCGTTTCATATTTTCCAAAGCATCTTGTTGCATCTTGTCGACGATATCTTTTTTATATCGCGTCAAGCGCGGCTTCTCCGGTAACTCATCCGCAGTTTTCGTATCTTCGACGTCTTTCAACAGCTCACTGGCGTACCTTTGAAACGCGCCGTCGATACCTTCGGTCAACGCGCGAATCGCCGATACGGAACAGGGAATACCTAATCCCCAAAAAGCTTCTAAAGTTTCGTTTGCAAGTCGAAGTAATTCAACCGCACTTGACGCAGGTTGATTCTTATACCGACGATCGTTACTCCATTTTTCAGATTGCGCCGCGCGTTGGGCGAAAATATTTGCATCGTCAATTTTGATACCGATCCATTTAAAAATGAGTGGTGCGGCTTTTTCCTTCACGTTGAGTTTAGGAAAGTTCGCATATGGGTCATTAGCAGAAGTAGCATTTGGTTCAGCATCAGCATCGGTCGCTCTTACCATTGCCGCGCCATCATGATTATTCGATGTCATTTGTTGCCTTCTCAAAGCGTCTGCATCGCAGCAGACGCTCAAAGCAGCTTGCGCGTCACCACTCGCCCACAACGCCCGCAAACTTACCGTCGTTAAAGGTGGATCGGACTCTAACCACCACGTGAATTCGTCTACAAATAAGTTTGCGAGCTCACGAGGAAAGACAACATCCGCGCGTTCTTGTCTTCTCTGAATCTCTGATTTCGCAGTGAACGATTCGTACTCGGACGGGAAAAAGCATGATTTGATACGAGGCGCGATGTGCGCGGCGTATTCGTCTGCAATTCTGGAAACTTCCGAGGCAACAACTTCGAGGACTCGAGCTGCAGCTGCAGCTGGATTGTTTGTCAATGTGTCATTAGCATTTTCAGAGGCAACTTCATTCTCCATGGCTTGTTTGCGAATACGCGCATAACATTTCTTCGCACTCGACGTGCTCCCCTTGATCAAAGCGTGCTCAAAGTTATCGTCGCTCTGCCCAAGTGCAAACATCACGTATCGATATAAACGCAGTATCGCAGCGAATGCTTCGGCATCATACGTGTTCAGAGGGTGGTCAGTCTCCTTAAAATCTGCCGGAGGAGAAACGTCGAAGATGTAATCACTAATCGCAGCTTCGCACCAACATATCAATTTCATCAAAGTCGGCCCGGCTATGGCGTCGTTCTTGAACACGACGGTATAGTCGCAATCATCCGTGCGACAAAACAGGGCACGTTCGAGTTCTGTACCAGCTCGAGTTAAAATACTCGCGCGTTTTTCAAACTCTTCGTCGACATCGAGCGTTTCAAAATCGTCATCTTCATTTGTCGCCGTTGCAATTTTCGTCAAGAAAAGCACAAACAAAGCACTATGCGCAGCTTCCGTGATAGACGGACCTAACCCGAAGCGAACGGTACTCTTTAAAATGTTCAAAGTATCCTCGCAATCGAATGCGAGCGATCTCTCTTCGACAGGATCCAGCGCGGTTTTGAATAGTTGATAATATGCGCGCGCCGCAACGGAGGGCGGATGCGCAGATGACATCTTCAAATTGTGTGATTCGTTGTCGATCTTATCGAGCGCGTGCTCAATATCTTCGAGTATTTTTTCGCAATCATCTTGTGAAGTGAAAAATGCCCGCTCATCCCCTCTTGATTCGGAGATGAATCGCGTGAGTTCTTGCAACACGAGCGAACTGGATATCAGCTTTTGTTCCCCGTCGTCTTGAATGTTTTCTCCTCCTGCTGCTAAACACGTATTCGTTTTCCCATTTATCGGATTCTCGTCTTCACGTTTCTTTGCTTTTCTCAATACCTCACAAATTGCAATCGATCTCGACGTGAAAAAATCAATCTCTGGACATAGAACATCTGTCGCACGGTGCACGTTGCCTAAACTCATGGACATCAAATGCGTCCTAGCCGACTGTTCTGATTCCATCGGCGCATACCCTTGACATTTCATCGCAATATTCGCAATAGTTTTTCCAACCGTTTCATCGATATCTAAGGCTTTAATGACTTCCGATATGGCATCATCCGACCACGTCGGCGTTCGACACAGCCAAACCTCCAACGCGAGCTCGGCGAAATCGGACTCGGAAAACGCCGAAAACGTCGGTTCTACGATATCATCTAAAGCCGTTTTTAAAAGTAATGCCATGATTTGAAACTTATCTTGATCGACGTCATTATCTGTAGCCGTTGTTGTCGACACTTCCGATTGTCGTTCTCTCTGAGCTTGTCCCTCACCGGCATCCTCTTCCCCTCCTCCCGGAGACGCGCTTGCAGTAGCAGTGGCAGTAGTAGGCGAGCCAACCCCAAGTTCTCGCATAGATTTTACTAATGGCGAATCATCCAGCTTTTGTTCGTCTTCCGCGTCTAATTTGTTCTCGTGCTCTTTGTGTATCATTTCTCGCAAGTGTTGTATGTTTGCGCGAGTGCTATCGTCGTTGTTGTTTTCCTCGTCTTCATTGCTAACAATATCATCTCCCGTTATTCCATTTCGACCTCTCTTGTTACCTTCGTCTCCTTTTGTTTTCTCAACAAAGCTCCTCTTAGGTGGTGGAGGTTTCGTCAAAGTTGTCGTCGATGTACCCTCCTCCTCTTCGCTCGCCTCCTTTGTCTTCTTTGTCTCCTTCTCAGAAGGAACGACAGCACTCAAATTCCCATAAAACGAACTTCCACACTCCGTTAAATCGTGCACAACTCCATTTTCGCAATCGTTCATCATTTGTGGCACGTTCACTCGTGCAAAATCGATATCTTTCACCGTTTTTGCATTCGGTGGTAATCGCAACACGTCTCGGCTTTCCCAATTCGCCACCAAAAACGCTTCGAGTAACACGGAGCGATCGACTTCGAGCGAACAGAGACGGGAGTACAAGTGGTCGTCCGTCGTCTCCTCTTCTTCTCGCTCGCGACATGGTACGGTCGAAGAGAACGACATGTCGTTCCAAATTCGAGAGAGTGATGGTGAGAACGAGAATGTGTGCGTGCGTGTGTATTCTCTCTGCTCTCTGTTAAAATTTGTCCGGGCGCGTGCCTTTTAATTCAATGGCGAAGATGTGCTAAAAAATGTGACTTTTGAAAACGTATTCGCGGCATTTTGGAGTACGGGTAATACGCGGGTATGATAGTAATATTCTAACGACAACACTCCGAACACGCATTATTCGAACGGTAAGTTTGGATTCAACCCTAAGATTCTCTCCATCACATCTGGCTTCTTTCTCTTTGGTTTTGTGTTTTGTTCCTCGGATGCTCTGAGCTCGAGCGCAGTTTCGTCGCCATCAACGTCAGGCGCTTCGCCTCCATCGCCTCTCGCCGGCGGTAACATGCGCACGTCCTCATCGAGGTCCGGCGGCACCGGAGCTTCTTGAATGACAATTAATTCATGCAGTGATTTGATCATTTTGTTGATGACCATCTTCACGATCTTCAGCTCTCTGCTAAGCTCATCCATTTCAGTCGTGTCGACGGCGGCGATCGAGTCCATGTATGATTCGACGATGTCTTTTTGTTTTACGCCCAAATTTTCTTCTCCTGGGTTTTCAAGCTCTTTCTCACGGATGTATACGATGATAGAATTTCGTATACTCCGGTATTTTTCGTCCGTAATTTGAATTGTTTCTTTTTTCTTTGCTTTTTTTCCGGCTGGGGGCGGGATATTTTCTTGCGCGACAATTTGCGTAGTAGTGACCACCTCTGCTCCTCCTCCCGCGGCGGGAGAGTGATGGTGCTGTTGCGAAGACGGCGCGGTATTGTTGCGGTCCACAATGTTGCCATCATCCCCACCACGTTGTAACCACTCTCTCTCTTCTCTCTCTTCCCTCTCCTCGCGTTCTTCACTTGTTTCTACAGGCAATCCGGCTTCATTACGTCTTATAGATTCGTTGCGTGAGTTTTCCTCCTTTCGTTCTTCCTTGGCAATCGATGCTCTCATAGCGCTCGGTAATACCGGTCCTTTATCCAAATCATCTTCAATCTCCTCGTCGTCTTCCTCCAACGTCACGTCCCTGGCCTCAACAGCGATGATTGACTCCGAAAGCAAACGTTTCGCCTCGCGCACGTGTTTGGTTGAAATCTTCGCGCGACAATACAATCTCGCCAACGCTTCGGATAAACGCACGAGCGCCTCCAACTGTCTCACGGTAATTCTATAACTCGTCGTAGACCCAGGTTGCGCGTCACCTGTTCTCAGCTGCACGTACGCTTTTACGATTTCTTTTTGCGCATCTGCTGTCATTTGCGGCTTTATACATCGAGCGTACCGGATATACCTTTGCAATTGCTCTAGTGAAAAATCTACGTTCATGGCTTGTTCTTTCATCCTGTGCAAAGAAACAATGTGTCTCGCAAGCGTGTGGTCTTTGTATTCGTCCGGCTCGTCAATCATCACGTGCACTAAATCAAATCGAGACAAAATTGGCGCCGGTAATGCCAAGTTGTGCTTTAACTTTTTCGATTTATCGTACCTACCGCTCAACGGGTTCGCAGCGGCTAAAATAGACGTTCGAGCGTTCAACGTGGCATTAATACCGGCTTTGGAAATGGAAATCGTTTGCTGTTCCATGGCTTCGTGAATCGCCACTTGGTCTTTCACTTCCATCTTATCGAACTCGTCTATACAACAAATCCCATTATCCGCCAACATCAACGCCCCAGCCTCGATGCAATACTCTCCAGTTTCCATATCCTTCCCAACTGTTGCGGTCAAACCTGCCGCCGATGATGATTTCCCAGAAGTATACACTGCGCGAGGGAGAAACGAGGTGACGTATTTCAAAAATTGCGATTTCGCGCACGAAGGATCGCCGACGACTAAAACGTTAATATCGCCTCTTAAATTCGTTCCACCTTCTTTCGTCATTTTGTGTACCCCGCCAAACAACATCAAAGCGATAGCTTTCTTGATATTCAAATGCCCGTGAACGGTTGGCGCGATCGAGCGAACAAACTTGTCATAAATTTTCGGATCTTTCGACATGCGTTCGATGTCGTTTAACTGCTCTTGCGTGAACGAGTTCACAACCTCCTTCTCGTCGTCCCCACCTCGGATATTCACTCCAGTATTAGAAGATGCATTTTCGTTGCCACCAGCCGTTGGACCAGCCACGTTCACGACGCTATGTGCCACGAAGCACGTTCGATAAAACAACTCTCTCACACCTAAATCTCTCAAGCCGCCGACGCCCGTCGACATCGTCCTTGCCGCGCTCCCTTTCCCGGAACTCCCCAATTCTGTCCTATCTCCTGCCATGTTCGCCGGTGCGGTCTCCGGTATCACCGTCAATGACCCCGTAAACACCGCCTTATCCCCCGCCCGAGCCGTCTCCACAGATTCGTGTCTCAAAATCACATCCATAGATCTTGGCAAACTCCCTGCCGGTACCTCATCCGCATTCTCTTGCACTCTCACCCTCTGCCAATCGATAAAAGTACACCCCTCCTTCATCAACACGAACTTTTTCCTATTCGAGCACGTCTGCTTCAAGCAAATGCTAGGTTCTGTATATCTACACTGCTGCTCCACGTCTGGAATCACCTCGCCGCACTCACCGCACATAAATTTCCCGACAATCAACTCCGGCCTAACCTCGCTCGTCCTCGTCACCACCCCACTAAACGATGACAATTGCCCGATGTGTTCCGCTTTCAAATCTCTCAACCGTTTTGTCCCTGGCAAATTTGAAAATGACACCCAAAAATCCTTCTCCTGCGGGCCTTGATTGCTGCTCCCTCCTCCTCCGGCGGCACCCCATCGAACCATATCTGGAATGTGTTGTCGACAGAACTCTTTCGCAGCCTGTTTCAAAAACGGTTCGTACGTGTAAAAGTTCGCCTCCACTGCTTCTGTCGCCACAGACGGATCGAAATTTTTCAAATCTTCAAAGTTCACGTGTAAAGTCGTGCTCGACGTTACATGCATATCTTCCAGTTGTTCGACGTAAATTTTTCTCGATTCGACTTGGTTCGTCCCTGGATTTAACACGTTGAACTCGGAGTTCAAAAAATCGAGAAACCTGTTGAAGACGATGTCCGAACCTTCGACGTTCGTCGACCTGGACGCGTGGCGGTTGGTTTCTTCCATCGCGACAGCTTTCTTCTCGCGGTAGTATCAGATGCGTTGGACGATGTTTGAAAATCCCCCCAAGCACAAACCCGAAGCGGGGGAGAACGAAAACTCTATCTAATGCGCGTCTCTCGTATCCTCCAAACGATCTATTTGAACGCGCGCAGGAGTGAACACTCTCTACTTCCCTCGTCCTCTTTCTTGCCCCGTCTTTCAGAGAGCGAGTCCAATCTCGTCGCCGGCGTCGCGGTGGTGCGATCCCAGAGATTTTTTTCTGAACGAAGGAGAGAAAAATTTGAAAAAAAATGTCAAATTTTTAAAGCAGACGACGACGGTTTCGAAGGTAAGGCCCACTGCTGCGTCAACTGCGCGTAAAGAAGGGACGCGTCGGGAGCGATGGTAGCAACGGTACCGCGACTGGGATCGGTCACCTTAACGTCTTTCTTTTGCAAATTCCAAAACGAAACGAAAGCGTCGTGCAATTTAGCACTCAAATCACTGACGACGAGTTCGGCGGCCTTGAGGCTGTCTTTCGCCGAGACGAGTTGGTCGAACGCAGCGCGGTAGGAAGTTTTAAGCGGCCGGAGGAGCGCGTGAAGCTCTTCTTTATCACATTTTTCTTCCTCTTGCTTGGCGACTTTTCCGTTGTCTTCATTTGTTTCACACTGTTCCTTAGTTTGCTTTCCGGTGTCGTCTTGCGAGGTCGCTCGCACGGTATCAGCTATAACTTCATCTACGACTTGATGCGCTATGATGTCTGGATTTTCATTTTGTTCCTCTTCTGACGTTATTTCTTTTTCGAGTTTCATTTCGCGTTTACTATGATCGTCGTAAGATATCCGGGTTTTCCTATCTGTCTCTAAACATTCTATCCGTCTCTTCTCGTGTTCTTTTTCCGTCGCGTCCATCTCTCGTTTGATCTCATTGACTCGTTCAGAAAGAGCTCTCACGCGGTGTTTACACGCTCGTAAAGCTGCTTTTGCGTTCGACAACTCTTTTACTTTCTCTCGACCATTTGTTTGTTTGAATTCATCATACGCGCGCGCTTCGTCGTTTAAGCGAGATGTTTCGTATGATCGCGATGAGATTGAACCATCGTCTTCACTCGCCGCATCGGCTGCGCTGCACGCTTCCTCCACTTCTTCCTCCACTTCTCCTCTTCCGTATTCATCTTCACCTTGCACACGTGTAACCAAGTGGTTATCATTCTGTTCTTCTCCTTGAGTACTATTCTCGTGTCCACCATTGGCGCTCTTCTTACTCGCTGCAGCGTTACTTTTCAACAACTTCAGTTCAGCGCGCAACTTTTTTATCTCGCGCTCTAAACGCGTCAGTTTTTCACTCGGTGTTTCAACGCATACGTTTAATTTTGCATTATTTTCTACGCGCATCATTCTCTTTGCAAGTTGGCACGTGGTCAACGTTTCTTCCGCGTGTTGGTGATCGCTCGAGACGTGCGCAACCATGACTGTTTTACAATTCCCACCAAGTGCATCTCGAAGTAAATGGGTCAGTTTTGAACTGCGATACGGCACGTGGTCGATACGATTCGATTGGTTGCGTTCGCCCAACGAAATAATCACTCTCTCGAGTACTGAGAGAGATTTATTTATGAACGTAGCTTCACGCATCACGGTACCAGATGATCGCGTTTTCTGCAACCTTTCCGAACCAGCGAGATCGACCAGATGTATCTTTGACCGGTGTAACGTCGCAGAAGATGACGACGATGTTTCTTTGTTTTTGAAACTCACGGTTTCGATGTTTAACGTGAATACCGCATGCGATCTAGAAGACCGATCGTTCATTGCGTGTGATCCAATCGCTCTTTGCGCGTCACCTTCAAACCATAATGCCAATGCCTCGTCTTCAGAGCACACCTCTTTCGTCGTCAAGCCTCTGACAAAAACGCCAGAATCTGGACCGGAGTCGGAAATCACACACGCCGGCGCGTGGTTTGGATTCTCATGTGAACTCAGCAAATCAATCAAGTTTTCGTTATATATTTCAACGAAACTCACCAAGACTTTTGCAGTTGGTTTCTGCTTTTTCTTCTTCGATAACATCTCTGCCTCCTCCATCACATGATGGTCTCTCGTTCTCAACTTCGCTTCCTTACCGCTGCTCCTTTCTCCCACCGCTAATCTCTCAAATACCATCGTCAACGCTCGCGGTATGACCCCTCGATTCTCGTAGGTACCATCTCCGCTCCCCATCGTGTACGTCTTCCCACTCCCGGTTTGCCCGTAAGCCAAGATTGTCGCGTTAAACCCGTCCGTGGCAGCTTCAACCGCCTCCTTCGCTACCGCGTCGAACACCTCGTCGTTGGAGGCTTCTCGTAAAACGTTTCCCGTGAACTGAAAAGATGCGTGCTGCGGCTGATGAGACGGCGCGTTGTTGTTGTTGTTGTTGTTGTTCTTATAACCGTGCGTGTTAGTGTTGAAAAAAGGCGACGGCGCCGCCGGCGCCGGCGTCAACGACGCCGACGGTGGCATCCTTCGATCTCTGCACTTTACCAAAACCGACCCTCTCGGGCCTTCGTTGGTCACCAGCACGCACCCTTCTCCTTTGTCGTCGCTCGCGGGTCGCGCGCGTAAGTGCACCACGACCGACGGCGTTTTCGATGACGACACAGACGACGACGACACAGACGGGTCATCGGTGGTGGTGGTGGTGGTGGTCGTCTCCGTCGCCACGACCATGCGTAAAAGTATCGCGTCCGAAAGCTTTTGTAAAGGTTGTTGTTGTTGTAAAAGGTGCTAAAAATAGAAAGAGGTCTCAGATGAGACGATACCCTAAACATATCTGCGTGTATTTTTTTTGTTCTTTTTTTCTCCAAAAAAAAAAAACTCTGCGAAAATTCCCCCAAAAAATCCCCTACTTTATACGAGTACTAAAGGTGTACTAAGGTACGCAACAAAGGAAAACGTAATAAAAGAAACGACGAAGAGAAAAGCCCGCAGAGACGATCACACACAGCGCGATGACGTCGACGCGTGGAGAAACCGACGAGAACGCGGCGGCGGCCTCTGAGCAGCTTTTGACGAATTTGTGCGACCGAGTTCGCGAGAGCACGAGGATGATTGCCGAAGAAAAATCCAATCACGTTCGCATCGACGACGATGCCATCGACGCGTTAGTTCGAACGGTTCCTGGACATCAATTCGCAGGCATGACGTCAAAAACGGGGTTCAATAGGTTCGACGGGTCCATTCATTACATGGGCGAACGAGAAGAAGATACGATTCAGTATTTGTTGGTGTTGGATGCGATTAACTTTTGCTTCTGGCCCGACCACGATTGCGTCACGGACGAATATCCTAACGGTTTAGAATACGAACACGTCGCGAAAGGCTTAAAAAAATCCGTCGAGCGGGACGGAATTGGGGTTTTAAGCGCGGAGAGCTTGAAAGAGATGACCGGACCGAGATTACGAGGAATGCTGGAATGGCCACGTGAGCTACCGTTTGAGGAAGTACGCGCGAAACGGTTGAGAGAGATTGGCGAAGGCTTGATAAAAAGTTATAACGGTGAGGCGATTGAACTCGTCAAGGCAGCGAAGAAATCGGCGGCAAAGTTAGTAGATTTAATCGTACAAACGTTCCCGTATGGATTTAAGGATATGAGTAGACACACGGGGGAGTGCAGAGAAGGACAATTCTTTGCGAACGAAATTTGGTTTTTGAAGAGGGCGCAGATTTTTGTCGCCGACGTCTGGGGCGCGTTGAAGAATTCGGGCGCCGGCGAATTTACGGATATCGACAAGTTGACGATGTTTGCCGATTACAGAGTGCCAGTTGTTTTGAGAGAAAGCAACGTTTTAGACTACCACTCAGAAGTTTTACACAAACGAGTGGACAAAAAACTGAATTTAGTCATCGGGTGCGAATTAGAAGTCGAAATTCGTTGCGCGACGATACAAGCCGTAGAACGCATACGCGATAAACTCAACGAAAAGTATGCCAAAAGTGTCAACGACGCGTGTATCGCAGTCACCGTCGATTGGTGGTTGTGGGAATTCGGAGAGGCAAGAAGAGACGACGAGAAATGGCGTCCACACCATCGGACCAGGACGACGTATTACTAAAAATAGAACGCAGCGCTTAATAGGAACTCGTAGAAGAATGACCCAACATTTTTTCTTTCATTCTCCGTAAAAAATACACACGCCTACGCCCCATGTGTCAAATCAATTACTCGCATCGTTGCCAGGAACCAGACGAGGAAGAAGAAGAAGAAGATGATGATGAAGAAGAAGAAGGCACGCGGTGCGATGACGACGAATGTGCGCGCGCGAGCGAACGTCTGCTCGCAGCTCGCGAGGCATTGGACGACACCATCGCTCGCGCGAGGGAAAGAAAGTGTCGAGCGCAAAAGATGCGGGAAGACGAAGAAGCGAAACGAGAGGAGAGCTTCGATGCGGGGAAAGAACGATTGTTGGAGACGCTTCGCGAGTTAAACGAGATCGAGTCGGCGGAGAGACGGAAAGAGTACGCGAGAAAAGAAACGCACGCGCGAGTCGAACGCGGGAAAGCGGCAAAACGGTTGGAAGACGCCGTTAAAGTATACGACCGAGAAGTAGGCGAAAAGAAAAAGGAAAGGAAGGAGAAAAGAGAAGAGGAAGAGGAGATCGAGAGAGCGTTGAGAGAAGTCGAGAAAACGCTGGAAGAGGTAAAAATGGAAAATGATCGCGAAGATGAGGCGGAAAAGGCACGGGACGAGGGCATTGCGGATGAGTTCAATCAAGCGCGAGCGGCAAGGGTGATTCAAAAGGCGTTTCGTTCGAAAAAGAGGAAGAAAAAGTTAAACAAGAGGAGAAAGAAAGGGACAAAGACGACGAAGTCAGCGACGAAGCGGAAGGGGAAAGAGAAGAAGAAGTGACGGTGTATAATATGCTTAGTATAAGGTAATGTATATGGAGTAATAATAATCGTTAATTCTCATGATAAATGAAGGTAATAGAGGATTTTTACTTGGCCAAAACCGGCGATTGAGGCTGATCTTTCGATTGGTAGTGCAAATATACCGCCACCGACACCACGCTAGTCCCTAACACAAATGGCAACGTCAATTGGAAACCAAACAACGGAATAGACACTAATGTAGTCAAAATCATCGCCACCGACGTCGAATACACCTTGACGATATTATCCGCGTACTTCATCACCAACGACACAGCGATGCCACTCAACGAATGATTCAAAACCATCGTACACACGATCGCGTTGTACCCATAAAAATAACCCCGTCCAAACACCGCGTCATAATCGTACAGAAAGATTGCCACCATGTTAAAGATGACCCCAAACAAGTACAAATACACGTTCTGCGCGTTTACGTTTCTCTTTGGTTGCTTCTTCATGATCAACTCCGTGTACACACCCGCCGCTCCGGACAAAACAGCCATCACAATCGCCATCACCAAACCCATAAACGGCGTTGATAAGACCTGATCGCTACCACTCGTCAACTGCGCAATCGTGCACCCTAAAGCCAACAAAATCAACGCCGACCACTGCACGCCGGTCAAAATCTTCTTCAGAAAGATTCTATACAAAATCCCAGTCGATATGATGTTCAAGTTCTTTAAAATCTGATACGATGGCGCGTCCACGTACAAAAACACATAATACTGCAACAAGTTCTTCACTAAATACAACGCCGCCGGAATCGGATACACCCACAACTCCGACCAACTCGTGCTGAGTCGGTTGTCTTCGTTCACGCCAACCGTTCTCCAAATCTTCACCAAAGCCAACAAAGACATCAACATCTTCGTCGTTTCTACCGTGCAATTCGCACTCGTCACCGCGTAATCATACTTCACTCCGTTTGCTTTCGATGCCGCGATCAACAATCCTTGCGATGATGTCAACACCGTCAACGCTAACGTGACGACCGATTTACGTCCCCAATCATCCATGCCACTGGAACTCGACGATAAGTTCGACCCAGAGTCAGAGCTGACGAGCTTTTCGCGCAACTCTTGCGATTTATCCTCCTGAATTTCACAAAAAGAGAGAGAGAACGAAAGAGCAAGGATGACGTCAGACCGCGCGCGTTGATGGGACCGAGAGGGAGAGAGAGAGACAGAGACGCTCGCGCGGTTCTCTCTCCAAATCCATCGCGAAAAAAGGGAAAAGAAAAGAGCGCACAAGCGAGATGTGCGAGCGAACCTAAACGCGCTTGGGCCTTCGCGTCGTGGCGCGCGGCAAAATCGAACGATGGATCCTAAACGCCGCCGCGAAAAGGGTGTCCCAGGTAACGACGACGACGACGACGACGACGACCCAAAAAATGCGACGACGCCGAGCGGAGGAGGGAAAACAGAGAAGACGGGACGGGCGCACCTTATCGCCCATGATGATGATGATGATGATGTTTTTTAAGGGAGAAAAAGTGAGGCGAAAATCGACTTCAAATTAATTCTTTCGTTTTGGTACACGTGTGGATATACAGACAGTTTTACAACTCCTAGAAACGTACGGTAATAAAAAGAACGACGGGTGCGTTAAAAAAAAAAGCGACGACTACCGTGCTCTGCACCTCTGCTTCTTTTAGTAGTATATTCTCACTTTCGTTTACGCCGGGGCGACGATGTAGCAGTTTAAAATCTTCAAACCTCTCTCGTCGGCGGAGCTGTACGGCGCTTTCTGCGCGTGTTGGTGCATGTAATTCATCGCCCATAACTTGCCTCTGTCTTCCTGGGATTTGTATTCGTTTTGGCACAAGTTGCCGTACAAAAACGCGTCGATCATATCGCTTCCGTGTGCAGCTAAGAATTCTTGCATTTTATCGACGAAACGCTCGCTCACGATGTAGGTTTGCAAACCAGCCTCGGAGCCTTCGACGGGCCAGTGACGGAAAGATAACATCGCGCGATCAGACGGGTCGAACAGATTTTTTGCCTCGAACGTCGAATGCATCGCGCACAAACTCCCGTCTGTGCCGCAAAATTTGTCCATGCCTTTGTGCAACAAGACGAAGTCGGCGTCTTCGGGTAAGTTTTGCGCGACGCTAGTCATCGCCCAGAGCGGAATATTCGAATACTCTTGCATCTTCAACAATCCGTCTGCTTCCATGATCCACGCTTTGTTCATTCCTAAATCTTTCATGTTTTGCCAGGCTTTCATGTGTGCAAACAAACACCCGATGTGGTGCGATAATCCAACCCTTTCTGATCTCAACGCGCCAGTATTTGCCTCTCTTAAATCAATCGCGTCAATCCACGGCACTCCGACTAAATTCTGTGCTGATCTCCTCTCATCCCAATATCGATCTTTACTCGAAGCTATCTTATTCACGTCCGCAAAATTCCTCGCGTTAATATTCCTTATGTTCGATACCGCGTGCTCCGCCTCGTCGATGTGTTTCGGCCACGCTGTCGGCTCCACTCCCCACGTCTGCTCAGCTCTTGGAAATACCGCCTTAATCGCGTGGAAACCTTGGTAATCTTCCTTATTTTGATGTCTTGTTATGATCATTAAGTTAATATCCAACGGCCATTGCGGAATGCCGTCTGGGAACATTCCCGTGAGTGCATCGTGGTAAAATTCTCCAATAACGCTCGTCGAAGGGACCGGCGCGACACCAAATTTGTGGAGCAACGAGGTGGTCGCGGATTCGTATCCCGCCATGTACGCGAAGGGCATGGCCAACAACGCCGCGCACGCCAAAGATATCGCGTACGCCGTTCTCCAGTTGGAGAACAACAACAAAAGTCCTCCATCTCGTTTCTTCCTCCTCTCCCCGTGGTGGTCGCCTTGTTGTATTATGCTTCCTCCCAAGAGCTCGTCCGACTCCGCGAACGACACGGATTTCTTCCCGCAGTTGTTGTACTTCGCCGCGACTGCAGACTTTGGCGCGTTTGGCTTTCCCAACACCACTCCGGGTTGTTGGCTGCTCGACGTCTCCCCCCCGGAGACGATGGTGTTTACGATGGGTCTCATTTCCTCTCTCTCTCTCTCTCTCTCTCTCTCTCTGTGCGCGCGCGCACAATTAATGCGTAGAGTCGTCCTTCGAGACGCGGCCCTCTGTATAAAATCTTTCCCTTCTTTTTTGTAAACCCTAAATTAATAAAACCCTAAACAAAAAAGAGAGAGATTGTGGAAGTTGGGAGCGCGCGAGCCAGTTTGCAACGATTCGATTGAAATGCGTGTGCGACGAAGCGTTGCGTAGAACTGCCGTTCGCGATGAAGAAGTTTTCGTCGTTCAAGAAGACGAAGGAGGCGGACGAAGGGAGGAGCAGGAAGGGAGAAGGCGTTTCGGAGTCGCCCTCGGTTTCTGGGATAGACTCTTCTTCTTCTTCTTCGGTTGATGAAGAAGAAGAAGAACAAGAAGAAGAAGTTGTTGAAAAGAAGAGAAAGAGAGAGAAGAAGAACAAGAAGAACAAGAAGAAGAAGAAGAAACAGAAAAAACTCTCGGACGCGGAGAAAATAGCCATCTTGGAAGAAAAGTATGGACGAGAGATGGCAAAGGATGAGAGAGCATTCGATGATCGATCGTACATGAATACTGAGAATAAGGAATGCGAATACAAAGGTGCAACGTCGACGGATACGGGAGGACTGTTGTTCTTTTCCGATACGCGACCGGACAGCGGGAACTTGGCGTTTGGGAAACCGATATCGAATGAAAAGGTGAATTTTAAGAGAGAGAATGAACGTGATGTCGATAAAGATGGTGCAACGAGAAGATCAGACGTGTATGTAGCAACATCAATAACATTCGAGAAGGAAAACGATGACAGCGATTGAGAAGATGCATTCATCCCATTGCTTCACGACGACGACAACAACATCTCATATGGAAAAGGAGAAAACGCCACCAACGACGCAAAAATGATACAAAAGCTCACACAAACCGTGTTTGGCGCCACGAAAGGCACGATCGAAGACATTTATAAACTCAACGATAAAGCTTTACACGAGTCTGTGGACATTCTTCTTAAAAGCACCACCAACGAAAGCGAAAAGCTTCGCGAGTTGACGAAAATTCACAATGCGTTGACTCGAAGAGACCCGCGAAACGTGAAGAGATGGATCGCATTTATTAATCATCAGGATAATTTTTTGGCGAGGAGTAAGAAACAGTCTGAACGCGAACGCATCAAGGAGAAGACGATTGCCATTTGCGAACGGGCTTTGGAGTGGAACCCAAACGACGAGAGACTACACGCGTGCCTTTTGAAATGTTCGCAAGAGTGTGAATCGAGAGATCGAACGAATGAGAGGTGGGTTTTAACGTTAAGAAAGTTACCGACGTCGGTCGTTTTGTGGTACAACTACGTCGAGTATGTGAAACACTCGACGTCATTTGCTGAGTTCAATTGCGAAGATGTCATTCGGGCGTATGAAGATGCGTTACGAACATTAGCGAAAGAATTTCGAAAATTGAACTCCCAGCAAAAATCATCGAGCAGTCGCCGTCGCCAAATTCTAAGTAGGGATATCGGTACCATGTTCTTGGAATTCGTGCAGTTTGAAGCGAAGTCTGGAAGAGCAAGAAAAGCGTTCCGAAGAGTTCAAGCGCACCTCGAATTTCGAGGGTTCGGTATGCCGCGAGAGTATACTGGAGATAACGCCAGACTTCTTCGCGAGTTTGAGAAGTTTTGGAAAAGTAAAAAACATCGTTTATTGGATAGCGTAGATGACGATGGGGAAATTAAGACGTGGTGGATGGACGATGGGTCCACCTCAAACGATGATAGGGCAAAAACACGAGATAATGACGAAGAAAGATCCTTGCTACCAGAATCTCCGAAAGAAAATACACGAGGGACGAGCAAAGAAGAAAGAGGGGAAGAAGAAGAACAACAACAAGAAGAATCTCTTGGAAATAGTGAATCAGGTGGTGACCTCTCCTCCTCTTCGAACGACGATATCGACGAGGACGCTTTAGCTGCTGAGTTTGCAGCTGAATTTGATTCTGCGATCAACGCAGCCGTGGACGAAAAGACACTTCGTGAATGGTCTCTAGGGGAAAACGCTAAAATGAAAAATCATCGGAGAGAGGACATCGAGGAGCATGATTTTGATTCGATCAGTGCCGGTCTCTGTAACATGTTTTATGATAGCAATCTTACCGACATAAACATACAGTTTATCGAGCAGTGTTTCGCACTTTTCGGATTGCACTCTCACTTTGGCGGGTTAATAGGTAATCCAGACGCCGTCATCGCTCGTCTCTTACGAAACGAGAGCGCTCTCGACAAAGAAGAGGCAGAGGACACTTTGTTTCCATTCGTACCGCGAGAAGATGTATTTCGAAGTTTACGTGTTTTGGCCACGTCCTCGTCTCTGAAGTGTATGGCACCTTTCGCTTATGCCGCGGCGAAAATCGAACAAGAATTGAACGGACCAGAGGTTGCACTCGCTTGGGTAAAATCATTGCTGAGCGGATCAGATTATCGCAATAATTTACACCTCTACGCCGAATGTGCCTTTTTGACTCGATGCGTTAAGATGAAACAAGGTGATGAGAAGAAAAAGAAATTCGTCGATCCGGCTCAAAAAATCGTTGAGACGACGATTCAAAACGCTTCGCGCATTCAGGATGGAGAGAATCAAGAAACCGTTAATGGGTTGTGTCGCCTCGTAAAAGAAAGCGCATTATATCTGTTTCGATACGATTCGCCGAAAAATCCAAACATAGCACGATACATACTTGACTTAGTGAATACACTTGTCATGTATTCCAAGGGTTTAAGTTTCGAAAGTGTTCCCAAAAATTCGAGCGCAGAAAGCTTGCGCATGCAAGCGGAAGAGGGTATTAAAGTCCTCATGGAGAAAAGTAGTTCCACGGAAACTTGGGACAATCTAAAAACGCACCATCGCACAGTGCTCGAATTTAAATCGGACTTGCGTGTGTGTGCGATTTTATTGCGCCTTTATTGCGTGCCATCTTCGGAGCAAACAAAGATTGACATTTTTCGAGATTTGCGCAATCTTTCAAACTTTGCCTTAGAGAAGACGTGTTCGGATTTGATACATAATGTTGTCCCGTACTTGTCGGCATCCGGAGAAGTCGCAGAAACAGTTACAGATGGATACAAAAAGATCGTGAATGCTCTGTTTCACGACGTGCCATCATCGCAATTGGCGGTGAATTGTATGTCCAACGCAGAGACGTTCGAATCAAAATTGAAGCTGAAGCTCGCTCTGGGACTCACTCGAGAACTGTGTTTCTCCCGCGCGCGCGAAGAAGCGAGAAACGACGCGGGACAAGACGTCACTGACATCGGCGGCGCGTTTACAATAACGACGCTTCTTCCAACGCCGCCTTTTTTGACGCAGATATGGCTCGCTCAAGTCAAGGTGTGCGTCGACGACAACAAGGCGAGGCGGAAAATTTTTGAAAGAGCAATTCGTTCTCACGAATCTATCGAGCGTTGCCCGTTGATGTGGCAGACGTACTTCAATTCCGAAGTTACCAAGAACACAGAGTACGCAAAAAGCGTATTTCTTCGAGGCATTCGATCAATTCCGTACGACAAACAGTTTTGGCTCGATGGGATTGCGTGGAACGAGGGCTTTTCGCCGAGCGAAAGGGCAAATTGGATAGAAATGATGAAAAAGAAAGGCGTGATTGCAGAGACGGACTTGTGCGAAGCGAAATTGATCGCGGCGGCAAAATATAGCGACGAAAACAACGCCGATAGTTAGATTTTAGTCAACCAAACTTATACACGAGCAATTCATACATGAGCAATTCTGAAAAATGTAACTAATTCTAATGCTAATACTACCATGGTACCTAGGTAACGAATGTCAATTTTCTAAATTTTCAGGACAACTGCGGCGGCGTTTTTTCGCCACGTAATTGATTTGGGAGAATACATCCATTGTCACTTTCACAAAAAACGGGAACGCTCCGAGAATTAAAACGTGCCCACACCACCATCGTAAATTTCCTTTGGCTGGCGCGTTCGTTAAATTTTGCGCAAACGTATCGTTAGGCATGAAAATCTCGCCGAACGACCACAATGTCATCGAAAGTGCCCAAGACGATGTCGCAAGCTCGTCAATAACGTGCGCAAATCGCTCAAAAAACGTTTTCTCTCTTTGCTTGTACGAAGCGTACTCAGTAAAACACGAGAATATCCCCCATGCTTGCAGCGCTTGAAAAAACAGCGGAAACAGTTGATACATAATCAAAACATCCGCTATCGCCCAAACAACTTTCGGTATCCATACATATTCCTCTTTCAACATCTCCTCAACCGCTAAATACCACGCGAAATCCTTCATCGCCCAACACATCATTCCCATATTCCCAATCGGCTTCAAAATTGGTGTCAACTTAAACCAGTCGATACCTCGCGAGCGATAATAAAAGAATATCCCGGGTTCGATCATCATTGTTATCAAAAACAAAGTCAAAATTACCCAGGGATCATACGGAAACAAAATCGTCGCATCTATACCAGTCTTTTCCTTGTTCTCCGAAAGTTCTTGAAATAACCAAAACGTATTCCCTAAGATCCAGGAACACATTGCCACCGTCCTCGCAAGGTCAGTCGCATATCTCGCCCAATCTCCATCGAAGGAAAAGAAAGCTTTCACGTATCCAACCACCACGAATGGGGCTATGCAGACCGCTAAAGGGTTGTTTTCGGTCCACAGAATATCGGTAATCAACCACATTGCAGTGGAAAAATTATCCCAGAAGATTGAAGGGTGTTGTTGATCGTCGATACATTGGAAGCAGTAACGCGCGGGCGTTTGCGTTCCTTGGGGAAGTAAGAGACTTTCATCAGCAATCGTATCGTCCGTATCTGAATCACATTTCGTGGCCCCGTAGGACGACGATTCGACGTGTGCCGTCATCTCATCAATATCGCGTTCCGTTTACGCGTGTGATGCCACCACGCGCATCGGCGTTTACGTCTTGCTTTCTGTCCTCTCTCTCTGTCTCTGTCTCTGTCTCTGTCTCTCTGTCTCTCTGTCTCTCTCTCTCTGTCTTTCTTTCTTTCTTTCTTTCTTTCTTTCTCTCTCTCTCTCTCTCTCTC
>MDSZ01116232.1_pt1 | contig 20274 bp, 20 predicted proteins | sample 811201 | NCBI WGS metagenome assembly MDSZ01 (sample SAMN05326647, study PRJNA326480) | marine metagenome | isolation source: seawater | place: Indian Ocean: North | collected 2010 | reverse complement strand
CCTGAGCCTTACAAATAGAACTAGAATTGTTTCAAACCAGCCATTTCTAGAAAGAATTTCAACTTCTGTAAAATCTCTGAAAAGGTGCTTCAGTCCATATTTAGTAAATCTATAAAAATCGTACGGTTCATCATGAATATGAAATATAAAAGGAGACGAAAAAAGAACATAACCACCTTCATCTAGTATCTCATAAATATTATTTACAGCAGAAATAGGGTTTTTTGTATGTTCTAAAACTTCAAAAATACATATTAATTTTGGTTCAAACATTAGTTTGCTTAACTGTTTTTTATCGCATATATCAATCACTTGATTTGGTTTTCGTTTTTCTTCAATATCCACAGAATATACAAATTTAAATATAGATCTTAGATACTTTTCAATGTCACCTCCAGAACCAACGTTTAATACTTTTATTTCATTCAGTTCTCCAGTTTCATTTTCAATTTTTTTAATATAGCCTTCTATGAAGTTAAATAAATTTTTTCTTGATATATTTTTTGATAATTTTCTTAAAGATTGTTTTAACATAACTTAATTAGTTGTTTAGTTCTGGCTTTCATCTATTTTGACAAAGGAAGATTTTGCTGTAACTTGATTATCAATCATTTCAGCATTTGAAAATTCAACTTTGTAATTACCAATTTTTATGTAAGCCTTTGGATAATCTGGGGAATCAAGCATCCTAATTTTATTGTATAAATTAATTGCTGAATCGTTTAAATCTACTTCATTATCAGAATCTTTCAGTCTTTTAAAAATATGTATATCACCAGCTTGTTGAACAGGAGTGGGAAGTTTGCTTACAAGCTGTTCAATCATTTCATTAACTACAACATTAATTCTTTTTAGAATTTCATTTAATGACCCCTCAAGACTGATTGTTTTTTTGGTGTATATTGGACCAGCATCAAGTTCTGAGGTCATTTCCAATGCACAAACAGGTGTTTCTTCAAAATTATTTAATATTAAATTTTGAATCGGGCTACCTCCTCTACCATACGGCAAAGGTGCTGTATGAAAAACAATACATTTATATTGAGAATATATTTCTTCTGAGACAACCCAATTCCAATGGGGAAAAAAAATTAATTCAGGATTAAATTTATTCAAAAATTCTAATGACAATTCATCTTTTTTACTAATTAGTTTTACTTCATTGTCATTCTGAATATCTTTTTTTAAATTAAACCAGTTCTTAGAACTAGCAATAAGTATTCTCATTTCAATGGATAATTTTTCTAATTACCTGAAATGCTTCTGCTATAGATAATCCGACTTGATTTCCTCGAAGTTTTCCAAGATTCTTAACTGCTTCAATAGACCTACTGTGAGGATATTCTCTCATTTCAGTTCCATATGCTTTTAACGCTTCTTCCTTATCATCCCATGTACTACTTATGTCTATAAACAAGTTTGGCCTAAAAACTCCAGTGATATTTTCGTGTCCATAGTCTGTTGCTGAAGGAACTTCAAAAAGCCTAATCTCTTTACAGCTCTCGCTAGGTTGAGGTCTAAATGCGGTCAGTACAGCTTTTGCAACAATTGAATGATCAACATTTAAGTCGGATCTGCTGTGTGTATAAACTATTTGTGGCATAAATTCATTTTTAACTTTTTCAATAGATTTAACTATTTCAAGAATAGGATAAGTATCTAAAGAATTGTCTTCAAAGTCATATTTGGCTAACCAGTTAAAGCCTAAAAAACTTCCAGCTTTTTTAGCAGCCTCAACTCTTTGATCAATTTCTTTTGATGTTGCTTTACCTCTAGCTCCAACACCATTGGTCATTGAAATTACACCGACATTATCACCTTCAAGTGAATGTTTTTTTAAAGTTCCACCAGCCCCTAAAGTTTCATCATCAGAGTGCCCAACAACTACTAATATATTTTTTTTCATGAAATATCCTATAAAAAGCTTACCTTTTTTCTAATAGAAACCAAGTAAGGTCATCGTATTTATAATTACTATCTGAACTATATAAAAATCCATAATCAATTAAGTTGAGATCACTATACATATCTAGTATTTCTTTACAAAAATCTCTTTTGAAAAGTTTGTTTTGATAACCTCTATAATCCACACTTACAGGATCTGTATTGAAGTACTCTGAAATAAGGATGTATTTATTTGTGTAGGTATAAAGCTGTTCATAAGCTTTTGGTAAATCATCCGGGTTCAAGTGTATTAAAACACCCCTTGAGACAACAAGATCAAATTTTAATGTCGACGTGAATTCCGTAAAACTTCCTTCAAAAATGTTTTCAGCTGGAACTATTTTTTCAAGATCCTTTATCGCAGATTGATTAATCTCTACAGCATGAAGACTTAAACCTTCAATCATAGATTTTAAAATGCTTAAATTTAAGCCAATATTAGCGCCAAATTCTAAAACGGAATTAATACCATTAGTTGTTTTAAGATATTTCTTAAATTCAGTTTCTCTTTGTTCAATAATTTTATAATTATTGTTTTTTCTTGAAGAGTATTCATTTCCAAATTCATTTTTCCAAAAATCTTCTTGTTCATTTAAATCATCCATTACTTACTTCTCCATAATTTCTAACTTCGCTTTTATAGCTAATCCTAAGTGCTCATGATAGTCACCACTATCGAGATTTTTTGGTTCTGGATAACTTTCATAACAAATATTTTTAAGAATCTCTTTAAATGAATTTATTTGTTCCAATTCAAAACCTTTTTTTATAAAGTGATTTATTTCTTGAGTTAAGTTTCTAATATCTTTTATTGTTGTTACTGCTTTCGAATTTGAATAATAAGTTCTGCCAAGTACAAATACTGGTTTTTTATTAATAAGACTATCAAAAGCCGATGTGCTATTTACGGTTATCATTCCTTGTGATTTGATAATAAGTTCATTAAGTGGGATATTATGGTCCACAATATGTAAATTTTTATTTTTTGACAATAATTCATTAATTTTTTTGTAACTTAGTCCACCCGGGTCAACAGGATGCTGTCTAATTACTAATTTCATTCCGAGAGGAAGTGCATTGCAAAGCATTTGTATCGAACTATAAATGTCTTTGATGTAAGTGCCTCTTAATAAAAGCTGCTCATCGAATGCAGCATTGAGCGGATAAATTAAATAATTAAATTCAAGATCTTTAAGTCTTGTTTGTTTTCTTTTTGTTAAATAAAGACTAAATACAGACCTGATCCTATGGATTGATTGATTATCTTTTCTTAAAAAAATTCTTATAAAATTTTTTAACAACAAAAATACTGAATTTGCATAGAACAAGTCTCTGTGAGGCATGGCTGTTTGAGACAAAACTATATTATTATTTTCTACCCCTTTTATGTATTCTTCTATAAAGAAGTTGACTTTATCACTTTCCCAATTGAATCTATGTTCTTTTTTCTCCCATGATTCCATATAAATATCTTGGGTAAACCATGTTCTTGGAGTTGAAAGGTCTATATTAAGGTATCCAAAATCAAACATTCTATATGAATTAATCATTTTTGATTTTGCTATTTCATGGGGAATGGTCCAAATACCGTAAGAAGCATATCCTGAAAAAATTATATCGATTTTATTTTTTTCGATAAAATCTCTAAAGTATTTTTCTATATTTGCTTGTTCAACAATCAGTTCACTTTCTGTTTTTATACCAAAAAAATGACGAGGATCGCATCTATACATTTCTGCTATCTGCGAGTTTTCAAGAAGATATTTTTCAGCTTCAATTTCGTTTTCAAAATATCTTTTTACAGTAAAAAGATTATTTATACCACTTAACTTTTCATATGAAAGGAACAGGATTTCATACTTATCTTCATTAAGGTACTCCAGTGATGGTTGGATTGTTTTGAAATAGTCATAATCACGAAGCGTAATAAGAACTCTATATTTATCCATGATTTTTAAACGTTCCCACATTGATAATTCCTTCTAAAATGTCTTCATAGCGATTTATAGTTTTTATATTCACTACAGAACCACTCTTAAACGCATAATGATTACTTTGGTAATTCTCTATATGATCGTCGAACATAAATTCAGTTTCAAAAAAATACTGATACAGATAAGAATTTAGTTTTTTGTAGTTGTACCCTTCTAGATTTGGATATTTTCCTTCAAGCCAATTATTAAGCAAACTTTTATAATCATTTAATGTTTCAGGTTTTGTTACTAAATCAAAATTTGTATAATATGCCCAACTACTTGCCAATGTAGGGGTATTTAAATATTGTGCTTCTAAACCAACAGTAGAATTTGAAACTAAGCAAAAATCACTATTTTTTATTAATTCATAAGAGTTGTATGGAGTATCTGCATCAATCAAAAAAACATTAGAACACTCATGTAATTTGTTTTTGATAAACCACACTTTAGTAGAATTAAAAGTTCTTTTTATTACATATGCTTCTGCAGGATGTGCTCTAATTACAAAGTTTATGTCTTTATTGTTTTTCATTATTGGGATTAAATAATCTAACCATTCCCACATGCTATTAAAGATATCATGTGACCATGCTTGAGCAGTATCCCAGTCTATATTTGTAAATACGGAAACTGTCAATCTGGATGAGGGAATGTTTTCTTTAAAATCATGATCTGCACCTGATTGCCATTTTATAAAATCAGTAGCTTGTCCAGGAGGGCTTGATCCATTAATTCTATTGTTCATAAATGAAGAAATAGTAATCTCTTCTTCGGGGGTTAGTAATCTATCTACAAAATCAAATCCACTAATTACAGCAATATTATTACTAAATTCAACAGTGGACTCCCTTTTGCCATTTTCAAATGTAACTACAGGGATTTTCTTGTTTATACCCCACTCTCTTAAAACGGCTTCGTTAAAATTCAAACCATTAAAAACTACAATTTTATCAGGAACAGTTTTGGCGTACTGCTTATCAAGCCAATCAATAAAATTTATACTTGATTCAACGGCTCTTCTTAAATGTTCTAAGCCATTTTTAGAATTTGAAATTTCTGAAGTCCTTAAAATACTTTTTATTGAAGGTAAGCAAATTCTTCCTATATTTAAATCTTTATACTCAAAATTGATTAATCTATTTAAATTTATATTTAGGTCATTTACATTTTTTGAATTACTACTGTCGAATATTAGTTTTTTAGACCCCTCATAAAGATTTGAATTAAATTTTATGCATGAATAACAAGGCATTTTTTGATTTACAATTTTTGGATTTGCTCCACTATGACAATAGTCAAACCCCGAAAGGCATTGAATATAATTAACTTCGGCGCCTATAAATTCACATAATTTCATAACAAAAACTCCCGAGATAGAAAAAAGTGAGGGTTTAGCTAAATGTGATGTAATATTCATATACCATATTTTTATATTGGTTTTAGGTGTTTCCTCATTCTCTTCAATTGTTTTATTAAGCTTTAAAATATAACTTTTGATACTTAATGATCTTTTAAATAAAAAATAACAATTTTGGAATATAAGACTACTTAAACTAAATAAGCTTCTTAATCGTGAAAATAAAATATAGTCTTTGACTCTGTAATAAAAATTAGTAAATTTAATCATTATTTAAATTTTCTAATTCATATATGATTTGATATTTTTTATTTTTTGCTAATAATTCATCATGCTTACCAGAATCTACGATTTCACCATCTTCAAAAAGATATATACAATCCGCATTAATTATGGATGAGATTCTATGACTAGTAACTATAAAAGTTTTTTTAAGTTTATTTAAATTTGTAAATATTTTTTCATCAAGTTTTAAGTCCAAATTGCTTGTAGCCTCATCAAGTAAAATTACTTCACTATCATTATAAATCGCTCTTGCTAATGCAATTCTTTGTCTCTGTCCTCCTGAAAGTAAATTACCATTCTTTCCAACTATATAGTTTTCCCCATTTTTTACTGTAGAAATTATTTCGTCAACTGATGCAGTTTTTACTGCTGTTGTAAACTTAACTTCGTCATAATCTTTTCCAAAAACTATATTTTCCTTAATTGATAAGTTGAAAAGCATTGTTTCTTGAGGCATATAAGAAATCAATGAAGCAATACTGTGTTTTTTGAAATCAATCAAAGAATCATTTACCAGAATCTGACCATTATAGTTACTATAAATTCCGGAAACTATATCTAAAAAAGTAGACTTACCGCTTCCAGAGCTCCCCATTATTCCTATAAAATCACCGCTTGATATTTCAAAGTCTATGTTTTTTAAGATATCATAGGAATCTTCAGAATAATTTAATTTATTAATTTTCATATTTTGAAAACTTGAAATCTCTTGTAATTTTTTTGTATTTGAATTTTTTGAAAAAGTCATTATTGAACTGTAATAAACATTTATTTCTTCAAGCAAAATCCTTGCAGAATTAATTTGTGAAACTAATGGAATTAATTTAAAAACTAACACTAAAAATGGAAAGAAGGTAGAAATCCATTCTGAACTACCAGTAGGGACAATGTAGACAGCAGTGAGTAAAAATACTGATATTGCCAAAGAGTTAATTAAATTAAACATAGGAGAAGTCAAGGAAAAAACTTTTTCTAACTTACGAATTGATTCTCCATAGCCTTTTAATTTAATGTCATATTTATTTGTAGAACTTAATTCAGTACTTGATATTTTTATTAATTTTATCTGTTGGATATTCTCTATTAAAAATTCCTGAATGTCTGTTATTGATTCAGTAAGTATGCTGGTTTTAGTATTTATTTTTCTTCCCAAGAATCCTTTGATTAAATTGGACATAATTAAAAACCAAATTAAAGCAGCCACAGTGTAAGCTGCTGATATTTTAAACATAATGTATACAAATATTATTAACTGAAAGATGGGTGAAAAAACAGAAATAAAAGTTTGAGAGAATATGGCCACCCTTTCGCAGTAGTTATATAACTTTGCTAAAACATCACCTTGATTCAATTTTTTAAGAGTGATATAGTCCTGGTTTAGATAAGATCTGTAAGTCTTTGATAATACGCTTTTGTTTACTTTTACTCTAATTTTTGCAATTAAATATGTATTAAAATATGTGAACACAAATTCAAATACACAAATTATAAGAAAAAATATTGCAACATTATAAATTACTTCAGAAAACGAGCTTGAATTATTTTGAATAAAGTCATTTAAAAAAGGAAAAATACTAACTGATGTTGATAGGCTATCTAAAGTTAAAATTGGGAGTAATACAGAAAACCCAGCTCCTGCGATTACTCCAGTAGCTATCGACAACACGATGGAAAATAATACCGAAGATTTATATTCCTTAAGAATCTCAAAGCCTATTTGGATACCTTTAATACTATTTTTCATTTTGAAGTACTAATTTTTCAAGAGTATCAAAGGTTCTCTTTGAAGCTTGCCCATCTATGTAATAAAGACTGTTGTAGATAAAATCTTCTCTATACTTCGATAAATTATTTTGATTTTTATCAATATAATTATTATTTACAATATCAATAATTATTTTTCTAAACTCTTCTGGACTTTCGGCAGGAATATAACTTGGGTTATGTGTAGGTTGAAAAAAAGAGTTACCCATTTTAGAATTTTGCTTTGCTTCAAACCAATATGGAAGCACAAAAGGAATATTTGTACCAAGTAGCTCTAGTGTAGTTGTTGAGTTATAACCTATAGCAACCTTTGCATTTTTTACAATAGTCTCCATTTGAAGATCACCTGTTACTGTTATATCAGTTTTCTTTATATTAAATGTATCTAAATAATTGTAAACTTTTTCAATATCTTGGTTTGTTCTTGTTTTGATTATAAATTTATATTTATCAGAAAATTTTTGACTCAATTTACCAAATTCTTTTGTAACTGAATAGGCTAATTTGAGAGCCCCATAACCTTCATCTCCGTAAAACTGTAAATCTTCAAAGCCAAAATCAAATAAGATTAAGATATTACGTTCTTTTTTATCGGCATCATTTTTTGAATTATATATCACATCAGTTCTGCAGTACCCAGTAACCACAACTTTATCATCTGAACAAATTTTATTCTCAACTAGTAAATTCTTACCATCTGGACCTGAGACAAGAATTAAATCAAATGGGAATCGAGTTCTATTTTTTATTGATTTCGCCTCTGCAAAACTTTTAGCAGAAAACTTCGTTGTTACACTTTCACAGTAAATTACAGCAATTTTTAAATTTATTTTTTTTGCAGCTTTACATAAGTCCTGATGTTCAAAATAGTCAAAATTTTTTACAAGAATTACATTTATATCCAACTTTATTTGAAGATATTTAAGAATATTTATAAAAATACTCTCTAGTTTTTTCTTTTGGTTTAATGAAATCAAATCATTTTTAAAGTGATACTCAATCTGACAATGCATTTCATCATCTAAGTATGATTTAGCAACTGTCATTAACCAATTTTCTGGAAATAAATATAAGTTAATTTTTTGGGAATTTTGTAGTGGTACAAGATCTGTATCAAAACCTCCTTTTTCAATAACTAATGCATTTATTTCATTTTGAACTGAATTTCTATAACGATTTTTTGTTTTTTTTAAAATTAAATAATATGAAAAATAACTAAGTAATAATTCAGCTTTAATCTTTGAAATCAATTTAAAAAAATTTTTATAAAATAATTTTTTAATTGATTTCTTCATAAATAACACTTCTTACTTTACTTGATTCGGATTCTTGAAAGTTACTTTTTTGTTTAATATATTGGTTTTTCTTTAGATAATCTGGCCTACTGTTTATCAATTCTTCAATGTCTTTAAATTTAAAATATATGTCAGTAAAACTATCTGCTACTTTACTTATTACTTCATAGTCTTCATTTGTATCTAGTGTCATTCGAAATTTAGATAAATCAGTTTTCTTTTCAACAGATATAAAATTATATTTAGCAGGATTGTTAATAAAATGTGTAGTTACATGTTCTTTCTCATTTTCATCTAAATTATTTAGCTCTAGTAATTTTTTTGATTTAAAGACTTCTATTGCAAAACCAAGTGGAAAAGTTTTTTTGTACATATTTGTTACAAAATCAGCATTTTCTTGAAAGTATAGATTTACTAATTTATCCAACATTTCCCAATCTGTAAATGGGCAGTCTCCAGAAATTCTAACAATGTCTTCAGCATCATAATATTGTGCACTTAATTGGTATCGTTTTAAAACATCTTCTTCAGGACCCCTAAAATAATTAAGTTCTTTTTCTATACAAAACTTTTCAATTGCATTGTCTTTCATATTTTCTGTTGTAGCTATTACAATATTTTTTACCATTGATGACATTCTTAGCCTTCTTACTAGAAATTCTAATGCAGCATAATTCTGAATACTCTTTAGAACTTTCCCAGGAAGTCTTGTTGAACCCATTCTTGCTTGAATAATAACTGTTGCTTTTTTTTTCATTGCTTACAGTTATTTTACTATCTAATTTAATGCTGAATTGATTTCTTTTGTATTACATATATTGCTTTTTAATTTAATTAATTAAAATTCGCAATTAGATTATTATTTTTTGAAAATGTAGTAATTCCAACCCTCACTTACTGGATCTTTAATATATGAGTCATTTATCTTTCTTTTATACTTATCAAATTGTGCTTTTTTAAATGACTTAATACTTGGTATATTTTCATCATGAATTTTTGCAAAAATTGGAAAAGACACTTCATGCTCACTTTTTAAGTGTCTAATCCCTTCATTAATAATAAAGCTTGAAAGCTTTCTCCCTCTAAATTCAGGGTTTAAATTTATAGATATTTCGTAATAATTATTTAAGTAGTAATCTACAAAATCGAATCTAACCATTCCAATTTTTGAATTGCTTTCACATGCTATAAAAATCCAACTTTCATTAGATTCTAATTGTGTTTTAAACCATTTACGATGAGCGTTTGGACTGATAGTATTTTTTTTCGGTGTAAAAGATACAGTTATAGGGTCATTCCTCCACACTAATAAATCATTTTCGTCTTTAGGCAAAGCCAGTCTTAATTTAATATCATTCAAAGGCATCAAAAGAAACTCTATCACCAAAATCTACATCTTTATTTAAAACTAAGCCAATTACATCACTCAAATATTTTATCTCTAGACCATGGCCAGGCCTTATTCTTGAAATGTCATTTTTTGTAATTTTTGTTCCCTTTAGCAATTTTTTGTTGAAGTAAAGAGATCTTCTAAATCGTAGATTTTGCTTCTCAGATGATTTTAAATCATAGTTTGGAATTCCAAAAGACTCCCAAAACTCTCTAATTGAGTTAGAAAGTTCATAAAGCTCCTCAGGGTTGATTGAAAATTCTTTATCAGCACTATCTGTTTCATGACTATCTATTAAGTGTTTTTCTATAATTTTAGCTCCATAAGCAGTCGCAGCTATTGATGCATTAATGCCTTTTGTGTGATCGGAAAATCCAGTAATGAGATTTAATTTAGTACTTAAGTCTTTTATTGTCGCAAGATTAAGATCTGATGTTGGAGTAGGGTAACCGCTTACACAATGAAGAACAGCTATATTTTTTGAACCATTATCCCTCAAGACATTTACTGACTCTTCTATTTCTTGAAAATTACCTAGACCAGTTGATAAAATAACTGGTTTTTTTGTTTTGGCTATATTTTTTAATAGTTCATGATCAGTAAGTTCAAACGATGCAACTTTGTACATTGGGGTTTCAAGTCTCTCTAATAGTTCAACTGCTGTATCGTCAAATGGAGTTGAAAACACTGTTATGCCTACTTCTTTGCCTTTTTCATACAGTTTGACCATCCAGTCAAATGGTGTCTCAGCTTTTTTATAGAGGTCATATAAGCTTTGTCCATCCCACAAACCACCATTATCTATTTCAAAATCTTTAGTCTTAAGATCAAATGTCATCGTATCAGCTGTATAAGTTTGAAATTTAACTGCATCAGCTCCTCTCTCTTTTGCCGTTTCAATAAGTTTTAAAGCTCTTTCTATTGAACCATTGTGATTTGCTGACACCTCAGCAATTAGATATGGCTTAGAATTGATGTTTATTTCTAAATCATTAATTTTAAAAATCATAATAGACTTATTTTATAGGATATAGTGTTCAATTACTATCTCTGACGGGAATCTTGTTTTTCCGAAGATGTTCTTTAATATCATTTGGGGTTACTTCTGTAAAATGAAATATACTTGCTGCAGCTACAGCAGAAGCACCACACTCTTTTATTACAGTAAGCATATGAGAAGAATTTCCAGCACCCCCTGATGCTATAACTGGAACGCTTACACCATTTGAGACTAATTCAGTCAACTTATAATCATAACCTTCCATTTTTCCATCATTGTTAATTGATGTTAGCAATATTTCACCAGCACCAAGATCTTGAACTTTTTTTGCTATTTCTAACGGATTTTGCATTTGATTCTTTTTTCCAGAGTGTGAAAAACAGGTGTAATTATTATTTTCATAATAAACATCAATGCTTGCAATAACTGCTTGTGATCCGAACAAATTAGCTAATTGAGTAATTAATTTTGGATTTGAAAAAATTGCAGAATTAATTGTTACTTTATCACATCCATTTTCAATTAATTTTGTCGCACTTGAAACATCATTTATACCTCCACCTATTGAAAGCGGTACGAAACAGTTATCAGCAACATCATTTACTGAGTCAATGCTAAATTCTCTATTCTGATTGCTTGCTTCAATGTCAACCAAAATAAGTTCGTCAACATTTCTTGAGTTATAAACGTTTATTGCTGGGAGCACTGTACCAACTCTTCTCCAACTATCAAAACCAATACCTTTAACTAGTCCGTAGTTTTTAAGAAGCAGTGTAGGAATAACTCTAACTTTTAACATTTTTACCTAAAAATTTGCAAAATTTTCTAATATTTTTCTTCCAGACTTAGCACTTTTTTCAGGATGAAATTGTGTTCCAAAAATATTATCTTTTTCAACCACTGAACAAAAATCTACTTCGTAATTAGTATCTGCAGCTTTATTGTCTGTATTGGTATCAAGATAATAACTATGAACAAAGTAAAAATCGGTGCCATTTTCAATTCCTGAAAGTATTGTAGAATTTTTATTTATATTCTCAATTGAATTCCAGCCAACATGGGGAATCCTATAGTCCTTATTTTTAAAATTGAAAGGTTTAACATTTCCTTTAATAATTCCAAGTCCGTCAATTTCTCCACCTTCAGTTCCACTTTTAGCAAGTAGTTGCATACCTAGACATATACCTAAAAGAGGTTTTTTTTCCTCCAGTGCATGTTTGATTATTTTTTCCGACCAACCGTTGTTATTTAATATTTTCATTGCATTAGAAAAGTTTCCAACACCAGGTAAAACTAACTTTTTGCAGATGGTTATTTCTGAAGGAGTATTTATTATTATGTTTTCTATATTTAAAATTTCAAAAGTTCTTCTTACAGAACCCAAGTTTCCCATTCCATAATTTATTAATCCTATCATTGATCAATTGTCGTAAGCTAATTTGATAGGTCTTTTATTTTTATCCTTTAAAATATTTCCATCTTCGTCTAATTTAAATATTTGTTTATTTGTAAATCTGTCACAAATGGAATCGAACTCTTCTATGTCTATTTCTATAGGTTCTAATATTTCTTCTAGGGTTTTTCCTAAGTACTCAAAGGGATACTTACCGTCATGGACATAAGTAATTTCCATTGCATCTTCACGGGTTATACGACCTCTCCTAATATGCATACTTGCTATGTCAGAAGCTCTGCCAAAACCAAATTTAAGATATTTAAAGTAATCATGAATTCCTGTTTGATAGTTATCTAAATTTTCATAATCAACCATTGAACCACTAATAGTTTTACTACTAGTGCTAAAGCCCCAAGCTTTAGAAATAAGTGCATTGCTTAGACCATCCCAGGGAATAAAATAACCTAAAAAGATTCCTGATACGCCTACCTTCTTTAATTCTTCGTCTGTTGGATATGTGTATGGCATAAGATCTCTTGGATCAATCCCATGGCTATCCGACATATCTCTTGTTCTAAGTCCAAGAAGTCCTCCAAATTCTTCAAGCCATTGTCTGTTTAATATTTTTGAATCTTTAGCAACCGCGGGTCCACCATATTCATTTTGAGAGTTTTCACCCCAAACAATTAATGGAATATTGTAATTTACCGCTACTTGCACTGGAATAGTAAAAATACCTAAATGTTCTGGCCATGATATGTCGCCCACTTCCTGTAAGCCAATTCTATTCAATTTTTTTCTAACTGATGGGTTTGGAGTAAATTCGATGTAATCAACACCGAGGCTCTTGATATTTTCAATATTTTTTCTACCGATTGAAGTTAAATCGCATGTAGTTGAAGTTACACAAAGTGGCTTAATGCCAAGTTGTAGCATTTTTATGACTTGAAATGTACTGTCTTTTCCGCCACTAACTGGAACGATACAATCCCAGTTGCTTTCATTTTTAAAGTTATCTACAACTTTAAGAAGCTCTTTTTTTCTTTCTTCCCAATCTATATTTCTTCTATCAGAGAAGTTACTACAAGCATCACAAACTCCAGACTCATCAAAATTTAAATCAGGCTTAGTGTCTGGCATTACACACTTGACGCAATATTTCATATTATTAAACTACTATGTTAAATACATTAATAAAAGATTTGTTTAGCAATTTTTGAGGAATCTAACATGAAGAATGTTTTAATCACAGGTGGCACTGGATCTTTTGGAAAAAAATTTTTAGAGACAATTTTAAAAAAAGAATCAGTTCAAAGAATTGTAATATATTCACGCGATGAACTAAAACAGTATGAAATGCAACAAACTTATGATGATAAAAGAATTAGGTATTTTATAGGGGATGTGAGAGACCTCAGAAGAACAAATAGTGCCATGGAAGGTATTGATACTGTAGTGCATGCAGCGGCCTTAAAGCAAGTTCCATCTGCAGAATATAATCCTGATGAGACTATAAAAACAAATATATTTGGTGCTCAAAATGTAATTCAATCTGCAATTAGTAATAATGTAAATCAAGTTGTTGCTCTCTCTACAGATAAAGCTGCTAACCCTATAAATTTATACGGAGCTACAAAATTAGCTTCAGATAAATTATTCAGCGCAGCTAACAACTATGTTGGCGCTTCAAGTATCAAATTTAGTATTGTAAGATATGGAAATGTTCTAGGTTCTAGAGGTTCTGTTGTTCCATATTTTGTAAAACTCCTAAAAGACGGTGCAAAGGAATTACCAATTACACATATGGAAATGACGAGATTTTGGATTACTTTACAACAAGCTTGTGACTTTGTTTTAGACACTTTAGATCGAATGCAGGGAGGAGAAATATTTGTGCCAAAAATCCCTTCGGTCAAAGTAACAGATCTAGCCGATGCTTTAAGTAAAGGTATAAAATTTAAAGAGATTGGCATTAGACCTGGTGAAAAATTGCATGAACTACTTTGTCCATTTGATGAAAATATTAGAACTTTTGAATTCAATGATTTTTTTGTAATTGGTCCTACAACAAATCAATATAAAAATTTAGATTATTCCACAACTGCCAACAATGAGAAAGGTAAACCTGTTGGTGAATCTTTTGAATATAATTCTTTAAACAACCCTCACTATTTAAATGCTGAACAAATAATAGAGTTACTTAAAGAAAATAATTTAATCTAATTTTTCTATTATTGCTTTCTGTAATCTTTCTTGTCCTCGACCATCAATTTCAAGCCATGATTTTTGAGAAATTTCTTCGTGATGTTCCTCAATAAAATTGATTCCCTGATCTAAAGTTTTTTCATTATTTAATACAAAACCTAGATTAAATTTTTCAATATTTTGTAAATGTATTTTTTCTAGACTATTTCTCGGTATATAAATACAAGGTAATCCTGATGATAAAGTAACAAATTTACTAATTCCCCCTCCAACAATCGCAAATTTAAAAAAATGATCATTCAGGATTTCAGATAAATATCTTCCATGAATAAATTTATAATTACTTAAATCTTTCCTCTTAGAAAGTCTTCTAGAAGGATCAGCAATATAAATTTCATAATTATTTTTATAAACTAAATCAGCTATTTTTTTTATGTCAACTAGTGATTCATCTGACACTCCACCGAGTGAAATAAGCACCTTTTTGCTTGAAATATCAGTAGCAATATTTTTACTCTTAAATTCAGGTTTACTTTTAAAGCTTATTGGAAAATATTTATAGCCTTGAATATTTTCGATGGAGGTTAATTGTTCATCATTTGTAAGATTAAAATCAATTTTTATTGATTCAATTATATTTTCATCAACTCCTAGATCGTGAATTAAAAATTTTTTTACATTAATTTCGTTGAAGTACTTTCTTCCTATATACGTATCAATGATTATGAAGTCATCATTTTTAAAATTTAAATCATTTAAATTATTGAAGTCTATGTCCTTAATATCAGTGATATGTTTTGGTACATTATTAAATTCACCCAGTATGTCTATATTGTCAACAAGAGAATTTAAGGCATCTTTTATCAATAGAGATCTAATTAAATGCCCAGATCCAATTTCTGGTTTACAAACAGTAAAAATTTTTACACTATTAAATAGTTTTTGCAAAATAATTAAGCTTTTCTATCACAAATGATTTTTCATCCTCAGTTAGCTGAACGAACATAGGTATGGAAATGACTCTTGATGATATGTCATCACTTACAGGAGTACTTGATCTAAATTTTTTAAACCCCTTCATTTTGTTCATAGAAGGATAATGAATTTGTCCAAATATGTTAGCTTCTTTAAGATAATTTAAACATTCATCTCGCAATTTTGATTCAGGAACAACAATTGGATACAAATGATAAACATGAGTATATTGATTTGGAATATGTTGTTTTGAATAAAAATTCCAATTTAATTGATTGTCATAATCTTCTGCAATTTTTATCCGAGTATCAATTAAATTATTAATCCTGTTTAAATGTGATACAGCAATTGCAGCCGCAAGTTCATTGGGCCTATAATTAAAAGCAACTTTGTCAATATCGTAACCATATCCCGTTCTTTTGCTCCAATGAGGTAATCCATGACTTCTTAATACTTGTAGGTCTTCATAATCTTTTTCATCATCAGTGCAAATCACTCCACCTTCACCCGCTCCTATGTGTTTGGTAGCATGAAATGAGAATGTAGAAGCATCACCAAAAGATCCAGAAACTTGATTGCCAATTTTTGCAGTTGGAGCATGACATGCATCTTCCACAAGAAATATATTCTTCTCATTACATATTTTTTTTATTTCGTCTATCTCGCACATTAATCCTGCATAGTGGGGAGCAACAACTGCAACAGTATTTTCATCAACTAAGTTTTTAATACTTTCAGAGCTAATTGTCCATGTTTCTTCGTTTATGTCTGCAAATCTAATTTCAGCATTAATATATCTACCAAAATTTGCGTCCGCAACAAATGTAAATGGAGTTGTAATAATATTTTTGTTTAATATATTTGAATTTTGACTTAACATTTCAGCCACTAAATGTAGAGCTGCCGTACCATTTGAACACATTACACTAAAAGACTTGTCTGTTAATTTAGACATCTCTTCTTCCACTTTCAACACCATAGGACCTTGAGTTATATAATCACTTTTCAAGGCTTTATTAACTAAGTCAATATCATCATCAGTAATTTGATGTTTCATATAAGGAATAGGGTTTTTAAACTTCTCCATGCAAATATATTAATAAGCTTTTGTATAAATAATGATTTATACTTTGTAAACATATCAACTTTTATAATTAAAATATGATTTCAAACAGTATAAAGCAAGCTAAATTTGATAATTTTAAAAATTTGCATAGATTAATAATTTGGACAATCTTGCGGTACTTTCAATTAAATAATTCATATAAATATTCAGAAGTGTACTTTACATCAAAATATATTATTGAGAAGTTCAATTTACCAAATGAAATATCTATAAAGAAACAGCCATCAAAACAAACTTTGATTATTGCAAACAAATTTAGTTTGAAAGTGTTTATAAATTATTTATTTAAATTGAAACAAGTCAGAATACTAGATGAAAATTATTTTTTGACCTCAGCCGCATCATCAAATTTTAGATTATATTACCACGATTTTTTATCAGAAAAAGAAAGACATTATTTTAAACAAATTTCTATTACAAATTTAAAAAAAATCAAATCAGAATTATTTACAGTAGAAAATTCTGAAATTTTAATTTTAGGTACAGGACCATCATTTAAAGAAGGTAAAAATTATGCTATAAATAATAATCTCAAAATAATAACTTGTAATTCTTCAATCTATGATGATCAAATTTGGGAAATAATGAATCCTATTTTATGTTTTGCTGATCCAGTATTTCATTTTGGTAATAGTTCAGAGGCAAAAAAATTTAAAAACGAAGTTATATCAAAATTTAAAATAAAAAAATTTTTTATTATATGCCCAGTTAATGCGATGCCAATTTTAATCAATAATTGGGGACTAGATAAAAATTTTATTATCGGGCTTAATTATGAAAAAAACAATACTAGAGATTCTTTGATAAACGAAAAACTTTCTGTAAAAAGATCAAGCAATGTGTTTACAGAGTTAATGTTGCCAATAGCTTCGACTCTTTCTAAAAAAATACTATTAGCTGGTTTTGATGGAAGGAAAACCAGCGATGAAAATTTTTGGCAATATTCTAAAGAAACATTCCAACCTCTTGATGAACACAAAATTGAACATCCTTCTTTTTTTAGTGATAGAAATATTCATACCTACTATAAAGAGCACCTAAAAACACTTAAAAGCCAATTAGTAAAATTGGAAAGAAATGGCTATGTATTTAAGAATTTAACATTCTCAAATATAGATTTTTTAAACGATAGAAGTATTGATGGCACAAATAGTTAATTTAGAAAATGAATTTATTAGGTTATCTATAGATATTTCTTATGGAGGAAAACCAATTTCAATGATAAATAAAAAGCAAAATATTGATTGGGTTTGGTTTGATGAAGATAAGAAATTTAGTTTTAATCCTGAACAATATTCTGATTATGATTCTCAATGGATTGGGGGTTACGAAGAGCTTTTTCCTAATGATAAAATAGAAGTGTTAAATAAACAACATGCTCCAGATCACGGTGAGTTGTGGTCTTCAAAATGGGAAATCTTACATAAGAGTCAAACAAGTTTAGAGGTTGTAACCAAAGGCTACTTTACTAATGCTAATATTTATAAAAAGTTTGATCTTAGTCATAATAAACTGACTGTTAATTATAGTTTCGATGAAGTCAATTTAGACGCTTATCTTTTCAAACTTCATCTTGCATTACCAATCAATCAAAACAGAATAGATTTTAATTTTGAATCTTACCAAAAGGTCGATGAGAAATTTGGAAATATAGTAACGAATAATAATTTAAATAATTTTATTTCTTCCATTAATAAAAATGAAGGTACTAATGATTTTATTTATTTTTATGGAGTCGACGGCAAAATTAGTGTTAAAGACAACAAAGACAATGAACTTATTTTAAAATATGATAAAAAAACACTTCCATATTTTTGGATTTTTCAATCACGTGGAGGATGGAATGGTTTAAATGTTAACGTTCTTGAGCCATGCAATTCTGGTTTAAAAGATATTGAAAAAGCTCTTAAAAATAATCTAATTTATTTACCAAAAAAAAATAAGTTTGAAACATGGTATACAATTGAATTAAATTGAGTAAAAAAGTTTCAATAGTAATTAGATGTTTAAATGAAAATAGTAATCTAAAAGTTCTTATTCCCAAGCTTTTAAATCAAACCTATAAAAATTATGAAATTGTCTTTGTAGACTCAGGAAGTACTGACGGCACATTAGATACAATTACTAAATATTTAAAAATTAATGAAGAGTTCTATTTGTATCACATAAAAAAAAATGAGTTTACTTTTGGAAAGTCTCTCAACTTAGGTTTTAGTAAGACATCTGGCAATCTAATAGTATCTTTAAGTGCACACTGCTTTCCAAAAAATATTTATTGGCTCAAATCAATAGTAGATTCTTTTAACGATCAAAATGTTGGAATAGTTTATGGTAGTCAATCACCACACCCTGAAACGAGACACTCTGAAGCTTCCGTCCAAAAATCATGGTTTAGTGGAAATTCAAGAATCAGAAAAGATATATTTTTAAATAACGGAAACGCAGCTTACAGAAAAAAAGTTTGGTTAGAAAATAAGTTTGACGAAAAACTAACAGGCTTGGAAGATATTGATTTAGGTAAAAAGGCTGCAGCTAACAATTGGAAGATATTTTATTGTGCAGAAGCAAATGTAGAGCATTTACACAATGAAAACTATAAGACGATTTTAAATAGATATAGAAGAGAAGCTGAAGCAATGAAAAATATTAACAAAGATATAAAATCTGATGAACACATCATAAAAAATACATTTTTTCACTGTATAAAGGGTTTTTTTAGAGGAGTAATTTATGACTTAAAAACTTCAAAAGATAGCCCTCAACCAAGTCGCGATATTATTAGTATATTAAGATACAGGTTCTGCCAATATTTAGGAACCTATAAAGGTTACAAAAATAATATGAGTAGGAACAAAATTACAGATTTATATTTCTATCCACCAAAAATATGATTTCAGCAATAGTACCAATCAAGAGAGAATCTCAAAGAGTTCCAAACAAAAACTTCAGAGTAATTAATGAAAAACCACTATTTTATTGGATAATAACCACACTACGTTCTTCTGAATATATTGATGAGATTGTAATTAATTGTGACGATGTATATGTAGAAGAAAAAATAAATGAGCATTTTGACTTCCTTAAATTTGTATATAGACCTTCAGAATTAATTGGAAATGAGATTTCTATGAATAAAATTATTGAATATACAATTCCATATTGTAAAAATGATTCAATAATTCAGACACACACTACAAACCCTTTGTTAACAGTAGATACAATCAATGACGTAATTGAAAAACATCTCAAAATAAAGAGTGACTTTTTTTCAGTCACCAATTTACAAGAAAGGCTTTATGATCAAAAAGGCAAACCAATTAATCACAATATAAATGAACTAATTCAAACTCAAGATTTAGAGCCTTTATATATTGAAAATTCAGGATTTTATATTTTCACAAAAGAAAATTTTAAAAGTAGTTATAGTAGGATTTCTTCTAATTCAACATTTTATGAAACTACTTTTCCAGAAAATATTGATATTGACAACGAATACGATTTTCAAATTGCTGACTTAGTTTTAAAGAGCCTTTTATGAATATCGTCATTACTTGTCCTAGG
>MDSZ01265785.1_pt1 | contig 20280 bp, 18 predicted proteins | sample 811201 | NCBI WGS metagenome assembly MDSZ01 (sample SAMN05326647, study PRJNA326480) | marine metagenome | isolation source: seawater | place: Indian Ocean: North | collected 2010 | reverse complement strand
TTGCAACTATATTGGCTGCAGCTTCAGTTGAATAAGTACTAAGCGGTATGCCAGCTATAGATTCTGCTCCACCATCTTCATCAAATATATGCTCTAAACTTCTAAAAAAATTAAATCCTACTAACAACCAAGCAAAATAGTAAACAAATCTATTATCAGGAATTTTATTTTCTATTGAGTTAGGAATTACTTTTTTCATATTTAAAAAAAGCTAAAAATTTAAAAATTTTTTTATGATGTTTTTAATATTTTTTGGAATTAGAGACGTTATTTTATAGTAAATTTTATTTGAGTATTTCAATTTATAAAACTTAAAATTAAATATCTTAATAATATTAAAAATAATTTTTTTTAGTTTTAATGTATTATTGTTAATTTTTTTAGTAAAAATATCATCAATTATTTTTAAAAAATATCTATCCAAATATCTTGGATATCCAAAGTTTTCCATTTTACATCTATAAATTATAAGATTTTGATCAAGAATACCGTTTAGAATTTTTCCATCAACAAATAAAGTGTCGATTGGATGTTGTTCAAATAAGTTTTCATGGGCTATTTTTCCTAATGCAACGTCATCAATTAAAGAATGGTCCCAATTAGTTTCGTGATCTAAAATAATCTGAACTGATTTTCTATTAAGTAAAATTCCAACCCCTTGTACATAGTTAAATTTATTATTGTAATTATTCATATGGCCAGCGTATATTGGTTTTGAATTGTCTTGATTCGAGAAAAACTCGTCAAGTTTGTTTAGATTTACAAAACATGAACTATTTGCCCGAAGAACGAAATCGTATTCAAATCTTTCTTCTATCCATTTAAAAGCTTCAAGTGTTTTTGCTCCAATATCTTTTATTTCATCACCAACAGGAAAGGATATATAGTTTTTATTCTCTGAAAACTTTTCTCCCCCTTTATAAAAAAAGACTTCTGCATTGAAATCTGATGCTCTTTGTACCCACGTCTCAAATTGAATTTGTTCATTTCTAGGTGAAGGATATTTATCAGAACTTAAAATCAAAATTATAATTTTTCTAACTTTTTGATTTTTCACAATTTCATTTTAATGACCAAAAGAATAAATGAAACAAAATGGTTTTATGATTATTAATATATCTTTATATGAATGATAAATATCTGAATTTAGTTGAAGAGTTTACAGATATTTATTTATCAAAACCCATTAAAAATAACCAAGGTGGAATGGGTTTCAATCATAGTTTTGCCTTATTTTGTATTTTAAGAGAAGAAAATCCTTCATTTGTTGTGGAAAGTGGAGTATTTAAAGGTCAATCAACATTTATAATTGAAAATTCTTTACCCGATTCACAGATTATAAGCCTGGATGTAAATTTCGATAACTTAGAGTATCGTTCTAAAAATGTAGAATACTTAAATACCGACTTTAATTCAGTAAATTGGTCAAAATATAACACTAGAGATAGTGTTTGTTTTTTCGACGATCATCAAAATTCTCTTGAGAGATTGAAAGAAATGAAATGGTGGGGTTTTAGAAGGTCCATATTTGAAGATAATTATCCTACAAATGAGGGAGATTTTTATTCTTTAAAACAAGTACAAAATAAAAGCGGACATGAAAGTATTCAGTTAAGTGTTGATTACAAACCTAACAAAATCAAACATAAAATGAAACGAACAATTGAAGAAAAAGTTTTAAATAAATATTATTTCAGACAAAATATGTTGAGACGACCTAACAATATTGATATTGATGGTTTAAATATAAATACAGCTAAAATTTTTGAATTTCCTCCTTTGATTACAAATGAGAAAAATATATGGAATAAAGATTGGTCAGAGGACTATAAAAAAGAGGATGATATTTTTAATTTAGAAAGGATTAATAATTTTCCAAAATTTAAAAAATATCTAGAGTCTTTAGATAATGAGTCAAAAAAAAGAGAATTTGACTATGGATATATCACATACGTTGAATTAGATTATTAAGGGGTCAATTCTTTAAACCAGATTTCGAATAAATTCAAAATTATAGTGTGATAGATACGTTGAAAAATTGTGCACATAAGCAATAAGAAAAAACAAAATTACTAAGTTGTATAATTTAAAATTTTTATATTTATAATCATCTATCTTTACTGCTGTTATAAACAAAATTAGATGAAATAATTGAAGCATATATGTTGATTTAATAGTGTCACCAGTAGGAAGTTCAGGGTAAATAATTAAGAATAATAAATATCCAAAAAAGGTAATTGCGATAGATAAATTTATATATTTCAATAAGTATTCTTTGTTCATTCTGTTCCTTTGAAATAGAAAAAATAAAATAAAGATTGTAGGCAAGATTGAAACCAAGTTAACTCTTGCAAGATAATCACCAATAAACAATTGGTTCCTTCCATCTTCTAAATGTCTTGAAGTAAAAACAAAATAGCCCCAGTAATCTCCCCAGAAGTCAGAGTATAAAATTGATAAAAATTGATTATCCAACCATGGTCTAATAGGTTTGAAAAATAAATAATTCAAATTTTCACTCGTGGGAACATAAAAAGACAATGGTTGATTGTTAAAGCTCAAACCCATTGGAGTTTTATTAAATGCTGTAAAAGTTCCCGAGGTTAGAAATTGTCTAAAGTAAAACCAGAATGAAAAAGCTGCACCGAGAGAAAAAGATTTAGCAAGAAACAAAAATAATTTTTTATTTTTATATAAAATTGCCACTATAAAAAATCCAGGAAAGAGAAAAAATGCCCATTGCCTACTTAAAGCCAGTAGGGATATTGTTAATCCAAAATAAAGTACATAATTTTCTAAGTAGTTGAAATTATTCTTAATTAATTTTAAGTAAAGGTGTAAAAGTATACTCAAAAATAAAATTATATATACTTCTCCTCTAATCATTGAAATTGATCTGTAATTTATGGCCCCTAATGAAATTAGTAATAAATAGCTTGTTGAAAATAAATTATCTGAATTAGTAAATAATTTTATCGTTTTTAAATTAATAATAAGAGCCGTCAAATATAAAATTGTTTGAAATATTTGGGTAATTTTTGGATAAATTGTTCTACAAGTATTAAAAATATCTGGACTATCAACTAAATTTTGACATACAATACTTACTCCTGCTGGAAAAACATAAGCAATTGGTGGACTAAAATATTCATATGTATCACCTTCTCCAGGCAATTTTTTGTTGACAGCCATGTAATCAACATACGTATGATGTGCTTCAGCATCGTAACCTAGTATTGGATCATATGTAAATAGATTGAATATTAAAACAAAACAAATACTTACTAAAAGTAAAATGTTTAAAGTTTTTTCATAATTTTTAAATGATTTTTGCATAATCAATGATACATTTGTAATCTAAATTTATTTCATCTTCACAAAATCATATCTTAAAAGTGGGCAATTATATTTTGCTTACTATATCATTTAATATCGATAAAAAATTATTGTTAAAATTAAATATACTATTTATGAATTCCTGTAATGTATTAACTCCAAAAATGTTAAATGAAGTTGGATTCCAGTATTCAAAATTTGTAAATAGAAAACATCCTCCAATAAATAGATTCAGTCGTTTATTGATGTTTATATTTTTATCTATAGATGTAATTGCTAAAACATAGAAAATACTATAAAAAAGATATAAAGTTCTTCCCCAGTCAGTAGCCAATACAAAAAATAAGATTAATAAAGAGCTCTGTATTGTAAAAAATATAGAATTTTTTTTCAACCATCCTGTAATTACTAAAGGAATTAATCCAACACAGAACATTATCAAATAATATAAAATATATTGCATATCGTAATATGATTTAGTTATATTAATTGTTTCTACACTACTAAGTCCGATCCAATGTATTTGTCCCTCACAAATATAATTTGAATAATTGAAAGGGTTAAGTTTTTTTATACTCTGACATAGCTCAAGTGATTTTTGAAAATATTTATCAGAATTCATTATATGTAAGATCAAATAAATAAGAGGTGGCATGATTGTGAAGCCTATATTTGTTTTTACATTTTCATTATTTCTAACCAAGAGAAGAAAAAATATAGGGAAAAAAAGCATAAAACCATATTCAGATGAAAAAACACTAAGAACATAAAATAAAAATGATAGAACATAAAAAATTTTTCTATCTGACTTTTTATAAGCAACTAAAAGAACAATAGTTGTAATGCACAACATTTCTTTTCTAAAACCTGCATATTGATTAAAGAAAATAAATTTTAAAAATACTGGACTTAAAAGAAAGATTGATAAGGTGGATGTCCCAATAAATTGATATGATACATAAAAAAATAAAAATAAAGTTCCAAGATATATGAAAAATAAAACATATTCAATTAAGAAAAGTATGTTTGAATATTCATGAGGTAGATTAATAAAAAAACTTCCAAACATTCCTCTCCTAACAAAACCAAAATTGTAATTAATCAGCCAATCAGCTGTTATCCATCTATGACCGCCATTGAAAATATTTTTTAAATCCTTGAAAAATATAAATAACTCAAAATACATGGTTAAAGTAATAAAAAATAAAAATGAATTGAAAGCTTTTAATCTACTAGATTCTAAATTCATTTTTTTCCATAAGTAATCTAAAATTTCTATTAACAAGTGTCATTAAAATTCCTTGAGGATTTACACCAGGCGGTGAGGGGATAATTGATGAGTCCGCAATATATACATTTTTAGTGTTTCTTAATTTACCAAATGAGTCTGTCTCAGAATTTTTTTCTCCCATTCTCATAGAAGAAAATGTATGTACAGAATGTAAACTCAACTTCTTTAAATTTTGGAAGAATCTTGTTTCGTTAAGTATCTCATGATTTAAAATTGGTAAAAAAGCTGATGATGCTATTAAGACTTTTTCAGAGTTTAAATCTAAAAGCATTTTAACTAATAATTTAGTTGAGTTATAAAGATTTAGTTTATCATCGTTTGTTAATTTATATGTTAAGAAATAATTACCTAAACTTTTTGAAAAAAAAATTTTTCCAAATCCACTTGGTTTAATCATCGTATAAAATACTCCTAGTTTCTTTAATTGCTGGTCAAATTTTTCATCCCTGTAAGCTTTCCAATTTTCGAGTAACATTAGAGCTTTCCATTGATTTGTATTTATTGATGCACCAAAACTAGAGTTATATTCCGGAACCTTTATTTGATAGTTGGAAATTTTTTCATGGTCTTCAATATAATCTACAAATTGTCCTGCAACTTTTAAGTGGGGATGAATATTGTATGTCATTTTATGTGAAAATTTATATCCAGAATTATTTAACAACAATGGCGTTTGAAAAGTACCACAGGAAATGATTAAATATTTGAAATTAATTTGAAAATTTTCTTTTTCCTTTTTACATTTTACGGATACAGCAGTTGATCCATTAAAGTAAATTTTCTCTACCCTTGTGTTTTTTAATGTGGTTACATTTTGATTTTTATCGTAGAAAATTTGTTTCATCCCTTGTTTTACAGGGTAATCTCCATCTCTTTTAATCCACTGCTGAGTGTTCTCACTTTCTTTATTAATACACTTTGCTCCATTAATAATTTTTCTAGATAAGTTTCCATTGTTATTCTGTCTAGTTAAATTAAGCCAATTTTCAACGAAACTAATACTTTCATATATTTCCTCATATTGAAAATTTCCTATTTTAAATAATTTTTTCCAATCTTTAGCTTGCTCTTCCGATAGGGGATGATAAATTCCACTGTTTACTTCTGAACCACCCCCGAGGGTCTTGCCTTCTGCAACAGAAATATTGGGTTTTCCAAATATTATTTCAGCTCCACCATTACGATATCTTTTTGTCAAATCTTCAAAACTGCCCATCTTGATATCGCTACTTTCATCATTACCTTCTTCAATAATACAAATAGAAGTGTTCATTTCTTTAGAAAGAGTCTGTGCAGCTGTAGTGCCTCCAGGTCCTGAACCAATAATCAGAAAATCAAAAATTAATTTATTCAAAACAGTCCAATACAACGTAACTAGAAATTAATTTATATACAAGATTTAATGGACTTGGAAGCTTTGACAAAAATTTAAATACGAATTTATAAAATATTTTACCTGGTAAAAAAAACATAAATGTTCTTAGTATTTTCAATATAAAAAAAAAGCTAATAAGAATATATTTATAAATATTTTTATTTAATTTAATTCTAGTATTTATCTTCTGAGTTAACTGAGTTACATTTGGAGAATCTATCTCAAGCTCTTCAAGTATTGATTTAATTACATTTTCAGAAACAATTTTCATAAAATATATCTTAGATAAATATAACTTAAAAACCAGAAACTATTCAACACAAGATTAGGTAGTTGTAAAAAATATTCGACAGGATCATTATGTGAATTATTTAAGGTAAAAGTCTTGAAAACTCTAAAAATAATATAAATTGCTAATAATGAGTTTGAAATAGATAATACAAAATAGTTTCCATATCCTATTTCAAACTGAAAGTGAATACAGTAAGTTATTGCTATAACCAATCCAGTAAAAAATATTATCCTGTACTGAAATCTAGATTTATTTTCTGAATCTGAATATTTTTTTAAAATACTTATGAAAAATGATGAAATGATTAATAATGACACTAACCAAATTTTTAAATCTATTTCAGCAACACTTGCTCCCAACAATAGCCTTATAAAAAAACCGGACGAAACAAATATGCTTCCTACCAAATAGCTCCATTTTTTTATAAATTTAGAATAAAAAATATTTAAGATTAAATATATAAGGCAAAGAATAAATATATAAGTTCGATTTGTTTCATTTAATGTAAACAAAAAGAAAATAAATAATAAAAAGAGAACTATAACCAATAAATTGATTTCGCTTTTTGATACTTGACCAGAGGGTATAGGTCTTAATTTCTTTACAGGATGTTGTTTATCTTCTTCCATGTCTTGAATATCATTAAACAAATACACAATTCCACTTATGAAGAAAAACAACAAACATGTCTTCAAAAGATTCAGGGTTAATTGAATATCAAAATTCTCTAAAAACCCTCCAGAAAATAAAAATGGTAAAAATATAACTATATTTTTTGCAATATTTTTAATTCGGATAGCTTCTAAATAAACTTTTAATTTCATTTATTTAAATAAATTAAATATTTTAAATATTTTAAAGTCGAGAGTGTTTTTATGCGTTGAAGTAGATTTAACTTGTTTACCTGAATCATCAACATAATGTTTAAAACTTTCAGATAATATCTCACTATTATTTTTACTTGGAAAAAAATTAATGGCGTCGTAAGCTTTAGAACTTTCAAAATAGCAACTCTTGTGAAAAGACTTATAGTGCCACGGTCCAAATGGTGATAAATTCAATTTATCAAGTAAAAACAAAATCATTACAGAGGGGATAACTGGCAAATGTATTATCTTTGATTTAGATTTAATACTGTTAATAAAATTCTTAAACGTATCGTTTATAGTTGTATAGTCATTATTACCCAGGTTGAATGACCCAGTTATACTATCTCTTGTTAACCGAACAATTACTTCTGAAATTTCTTCAACATCAATTAATTGAATAATATTATTTCCATTACCTATCAAGAAAACAGGTCTATTGTTTTTTGAAAAATCAAATAGCATATCAAAAATTCCAAGCCTATTTTTGCCTACTATTGTTCTTGAACGAACAAAGTTTCTTGATATATATGAATCCAATTTTTCAGTAACAACTAATTCACCCAGATACTTTGATTTTCCATATTGTTCAACAGGACTAGGTATTGTTTCCTCATTCATAATCTCTTCATTTTTTGTTCCAAAAATTGATGATGATGAAATATATGTAAAATGTTCAATGTTATGATAATTTGCAAGTTCAACCAAATTTTCTGTACCCTTTACATTTATTTCAGTAAATAATTTTTTATTTAATGGTAAACTTGCTGCCGCATGGATAATTTTATTACACCCTTTTAATGCTATCTTTAGACTATCTACATCCCTTATATCGCCCTTAATATAATTTTCTTTATATTTTTCTGGCGGAAGTAAATCAAAATTTACAAAATCTATGTTTTTCTTTTTAAGAATCTCAATAATATTTGATCCTAAAAAACCACTTCCACCTGTTATAAACCACTTATCCACAAGATTATTATAAATATAAAAATCTATACATTTCGTTTTGATTTTGTGAAAATATCAGCAGTGAAGTATGAGAATATTAAAAGCAATAATATTAAAAATAAAAATTTGCTTGGTTCATAGGCTTCATATATATCTGAATAAGACTTTAAAGTTTGATACCTTTCACTATTTATATCTAATACGAAAATCGGATTTAGTAACTCTAATAAATTATCGAGTGTAAAAATTTTTATAAGAATTATAAAAAAAATAGTTCGACTAAACATTGATAAAGTAACTTCAATATTCAGAAGTTCAAGAGGTAAATTAATAAAATAATTTTGTAACGAAAGATTCGAATATTGACCAAATAAATTTGTACCTGGTTTTAAAGTTAAATTTTCTGATGAGTATAGATATAAATTTCCTAGATAAGAAATAAAAATTGTAATGTAAAGATACCAACTGATAAATTTTCTTTTTTTTGAATTTTCCAAAATAACAATAGCTGCAAACGGAAGCTGACCAATTAAAAATCTCTGACCAAAGGTAACATCTTTACCTTGCCACAAAAGAACAATTATGACACCTCCTAAAATAATTAGTAATTTCAATATGGAATCCTTTTTAAAATTAGCAACTATCAAAACAACAGAAAGAAAAATTATTGGAGAAATAAATAATAATCCCATCGAGGGTGAAAAAAATAAAGAGGGTATATCAAAAAGAATATCGAGAACAGTTTCATTTTTGAACAATGTTTCTACTGGGTTATCTCTATAAGAATTTGTAAAAATAAAATAGGTAGAGTAAAGCCTATTTGCAACATATAGATAAAATCCAACAACAAAAAATAGAAACATGAAAAATTTGAAATCTAATTTATTCTTTTTTAGGTTTTTACTAAAAACAAATAAAAAAAGTAAAGATATTACAAATGTTGTTGGTCTAGTTAGATTTAGAAGGAAATATAAGCTAACTATGAAATATAAATTAATTTCATTTTTAGTTAAGTTATACAAGATTGCACAAACCAAAAAAAACTCAATTGAATGTGAAAGCATAAATCTATTTAAGACATAGTTTGAAAGTGAACTTAAAAATGTTGCAATTAGAACAAGATTGATAAGTTTGTTATTATTACTAATTCGACTCAAAGTTGACTTAAGTAAATACATTCCCCAACAACAGTAAAAAAGGCTTGCCATTAAATATCCCAAAATCCAAAAAGACCCAACTGGATTTAAACGATTTTTTATAGGGTCAAATTCTTTTTCGAAAAAAAGATCAACTAAGTAAACAAATAATGAAGATAAATATCCTGAACCTGGAGGATGTGAAGGCACATTTGAATTATTGAATGTCCAAGATTCTATTGCATCATAATCATTTGAGTAGTCGATATCGTAATCAAAAGCAAGGGTTGCAGAATGTAACCAATATGAGAGTTCATCATCTCCAATCGAGTCTATGTTCAATAACCATACTGGCTTAAACAAGAGTAAAATAAATATAAATAAAATAAATTTTTTTGTTTTTATATACATCAATTACCAATAACTATGTCATTTTAGTTAAAAAAATAATGATTTGTTTATTTAAAAATAGACAAGATTTACCTGAAAATTTTGGAGACACTATAATTTGCTAATGAAAATTTTTATTACAGGAATAGCAGGGTTCTTAGGCGGCCATATTGCCGAAAGACTTTTAGAAGATGGTCATGAAGTAAGTGGTTGTGACAATCTAATCGGTGGTTATGTTGAAAATGTTCCCGAAGATGCTGAATTTTACCAAGTTGATGCAATTTATCTGAATCAAATGAAAAAACTTACAAAAGGTTCTGACATTGTTATCCATACAGCATGTACTGCTTATGAGGGATTAAGCGTGTTCTCTCCCTATCTCGTTGGTCAAAACACGTATCAAATTTCAATGTCTGTTTTTACAGCAGTTGCAGAAAATAAAATACCTAAATTAATTAATTTTTCAAGCATGGCTAGATATGGTACTCAAGAAGTGGTACCTTTTACTGAAGATATGATTCCAAAACCCCAAGATCCTTATGGAATAGCAAAGTATGCTTCTGAAGAAACATTAAAGGTTTTGAGTTCAGTACATGGTTTTGATTTTGTTAACCTTGTCCCCCACAATATTATTGGACCAAAACAGAAATACGATGATCCATACAGAAATGTTGTTTCAATAATGATTAATAGAATATTAAATGGTAATGGACCAATTATTTATGGTGATGGTGAACAAAAAAGATGCTTTTCAGATATAAATGATGTAGTAAATCCATTTATCAAGTCATTAACTTCAGAAGACGCTGTAGGTGAAACAATTAATGTAGGACCTGATGAAGATGTTATATCTATAAAAGAACTGTCCTCAAGAGTTTTAAAAGTATTAAATTCTGACTTAGAACCTATATTTGTAGATCCAAGACCACAAGAAGTAGAATTTGCTCATTGCTCGGCGGATAAATCTAGAAAACTTTTAGATTATAAAACATCAACAACCCTTGATCAATCAATTGAAAATATTGCAAATTGGATAATCAAAATGGGGCCAAAAAAATTCAGATATCATCTTGATATTGAAGTTGTTAATGACAAAACTCCAAAAACTTGGAAAGAAAAACTTTTTTAAACTAACTTATTTTTTTACAATATACTTGATAGCCAAAACAAAGAAGTTCCGAACTGCCCTTATCAGACATTGATAAAGAACTTAACAAATTAAGAATTAAATATATACTAATTTTCCGAAATAGATTTAATTTTTTGTTTGAATAGTTATCTGACACAGATTTTATTCTTCTAATCTCTTGAGCTAAGTATTCAAAATAGTTTCCATTTGGAACAATCTCAATAATTTCATAACCATACTCTTTTAAATTATGTTCGTAAAAATATTTATTGAAACCTGTTGAAAAATGAAATGGCGCATAATGTGTAAGACTATTAAAGGGGGCGGTCAAGATAAGGTGGCCTCCTTTTTTTGTAACTCTATTTATTTCTTTTATTGCTTTTATTGGATCGGGAACATGTTCAAGAACTTCGACGCATAATACTGAGTCAAAATATTCATCCTCTATTGGCATATTTGTAATATCAGATACAAAATCTAGATTATTGTAATCTCTAGTTTGAGTATGTAGACCTTTTCCATCCCCTTCACCATCATACTCAGCAATGTCTTGTGATTTATAATCAAGATGTGTACAAAACTTTTTATATTTTCCCTCTCCTGCTCCAGCATCAAGAATAGTTGTATTCTTTGGGAGTCTTGATAGAGTTTTTTCTAACCACTCTTCTCTACTAGATCCATTACTTGTACCAACCTGTTTTGTAATAAAATTATTAATTTTTTGTTTAATCATTATTTGAGTTTGTTTTTAGCAATAACTATATAATTATATGGCAGTAAAAATAATAGAATGATATCTAGTAAATTTAACTTTTTTAACCTTAAAGAAAATAATATAAGAAAATTATTATTTATTTTGCTTTTTGTTGTGGCATCTATTCCTTTAATTTTTAATCTTTTTACTTATAGCCTGATTAATGATTATGAAATTGATTTAGAAACCTACCAAATAACAATCCCTGAAAGCTCATGTCTTAGTAGAAATTTAGTATATGATTTAAATGAAAATTATTTTGATAGCCTTGAAATAAATGAAATAAATAAAGACATTTATGTTGTTCCAGAATTTGAAAACATAAAATGTATTGGAAAAGCTGTAAATATAAATGTTTATGAAAATAATTTAGATATATATGTAGGTACAAATCCTAAATTTACTAATTTAATTTTCTTTATTTCTATTATCCTATTTTTAATTAGCTCTGTTATATCTAAAAACCAGATTAATTTACTAATTAACATTGTTTTATTCACAACATTTTTAATTTCATATGTTTTAATTTATTTACCCAGAAACCAATTTCTTTTCTTCATTGCAATTGGTTATTTCTTTTACGGTCTTTTAATTAATTTTATTTTAAATAAAAATAAATTAGATACATTAAATATCGCAGTAACTGTTTTGTTACCAACTTTTGTATTAATTCAATTTAATACTCAATCAATAATTGAACGTTGGTATTTATATTTGATATATATAAGTATCTTTTTTTTGTATAAAAATCAAAAAGAAAATATTGGTAAGAATTTTTTTATAGCAAATTCAATTTTCTTAAGCTTCATAATTAACTTTGGAAGTTTTTTAACACCGCTTAGAGATGCTGAACACTGGCGTCAAAATCAAAATGCATTTGCAGCAAAAATAATGAGTCAAGATAACTTAAGTATTTTTAATCCACTTCCTGTTTTCGGAATAAATTCTAGAGTTCCAATGGAAGTTCCGTTTATGCAAATCATGAGTGGGTTGATGCAAAAAGTTGGAATACCGGAAAGTATAACTTTAAGACCTTTCTCTTGGTTGTTATTTACGTTATTTCTTGTTTTAATTTATGAACTAGCAAAAAATGTCGTAAATAAATCATTTGCAGAGGTTGTCACAATTTTTATTGTCTTTCATCCTATTTTATACAAATTTTCTAACTCATATTTGGGTGAGTTTATTCCTCATATATTTGGTATATCTTCCTTATTATTATTATCAAAAAATAAGAAATGGTCTGCTTTAACTTTATCAATGTCATTATTGTCAAAAGTTACATCAGGGGTAATTTATTTTTTGCTTTGGTTGTATTATTTATTTCTAAATAAAGAATATGACAAAAAAGAATTTATTACATCACTAACTCTCATTTCAATACCAAACATTTTGTGGAACTTTTCTGCGGATTATATAAAAACTTCAAATCCTCTATCTGCCTGGTTAAATAGCTCAAATTTGAGATATTGGAATTTTGGAACAACAGAACAATATACAGACATTAATGTTTACAGAAAAATATTTGGTTTTATGCTTGATAATTTCTGGGGGTCAAATTTCATCTATTTTGGAGTAGTATTTGTTGCACTTTCTATATTTTTTAAAAAACAGCTCCTATTAATTTTTGTAGCACCATTTTTATTTATTAATTTGTACTACAGCCATGAGTATTATTTTTTAGCAATCATACCTATTGCATTGTTTTACATACTTGCGTTTCTTTATGAAAAGATAAATAACAATAATTTATTTATATTCGCTAGCCTTGTACTGTTATTAAATATCAATCTTGGTATGAATCATATAAGAACTGAAAATTTAAGAATAGCTTATAAGATTAACCAAGTAGTTGATAAAGAAGAAGCATTATCAACAAAACTTAAAGAATATGATTATCAAAATACATATTTATCTTCAAATATAGACGACTGGAGTTCAATTGTATTCTATGAATCTGGAAAAAGAGGTGTAATGTATCAAAATAGATATGAAAAGCTTGGAAATTCTAAATGGAATCCAGATGAGATAATTAATCAAAATATAAAACTTTTTGTTTTCTTAGAAAATAATTATGTTGAAGATCATTTAAGTATTTATTTAAGACATAATATTGAGATTCACAAAAATTTGAAAATTGATTTATATGAATTTATTCCTAAATTTGGTGGTTTCAAAGATAGAAAATTCTTTTATGCCATATTCAGCCCTTATAAAAATGAAGATCAATATGATTTATTAATTTCAGAAAATAATACTGATGAGAATCAATATACAGTGAACTGTATTAACGATAATGATACATTAAATGAGTCTATTAAAAATAACTTGATAGATCTAATAGATCAAAATAGCCTCTACTCATTTAAACTAAACGAAGATACTATTATTTGTAAATGAATAATAAATTCGATGTATCAGTAGTTGGTGGGGCGGGTCATATTGGTCTCCCATTGAGTCTCTTTTTATCCTCTTTTGGTCATGATGTAACAATAATTGATACAAATCAAAATGTACTGGAGGGATTACAAAAAGATATCCTTCCATTTCATGAGAATGGCTTAAAAGAATATTGGGATAAAGTAGGGAAAGATAAAATAAAACTTTCAAATAACAATAAAGATATATCTGAGTCTGATTTTATTGTTATTACTCTTGGCACTTCATCTGAAACAAATGATATTTCTTTATTTAGAGATGTTCTAAAGGAGGTATTGAAAAATATCAAAGTTAATTCAAATATAATATTGAGATCTACAGTTGAAATGAATTCAATTAAGGAGGTTATGGAAAATGCTTTGTTTGTTGAAAAAGAAATTAATCTTGCCTACTGTCCAGAAAGGATAGCTGAAGGAATGAGCTTAGATGAGTTACCTCAGATTCCACAAATAATTGGTACAGATGATGATGAAACATATTTAATATTTGAAAATTTTTTCAAATCTTTAAATATTAGGTCTATAAAAACAACCTTTGAAAATGCAGTTTTTATAAAATTATTTACTAATACGTATAGGTTTACTGAATTTTCAATAGTAAATGAATTTTTTAATATTGCTAAAGAAAATTCCATTGATTTTGACGAAATTACTAGGATTGCAAAAGATGAGTACCCTAGGCTTAAAAATATGCCCTCGAAAGGCTTTGTTGGTGGTCCTTGTTTAATCAAAGACACAAAAACCTTTATGCAAAACTATGGAAAAAATAATAATCTTCTAAACACAATTCAGAATATAAACTCTGACTTTTTTAAAAATATATTAGATACCTGTAAAAATATGTTCGAAGATAAAAAAATAATTCAATTAGGAATTACATTTAAACCAAACTCCGATGACATAAGGACTTCTCTTTCTTTAGATTTTTATAATTTCCTATGTAAAAATGGGTACGAGGTCTATGTTGTAGATAAGTATGTCAATAAAAATGAAATAGATATTGATATTTATGATTATGAAGATGTAAAAAATATATCCAATAATGTACTAATTGCTACTTATCATGATTACTTTAAGAATTTAGATTTTGACAATAAGAAAGTAGTTGTAGTTGGTTATAAATAAAACACTTATAATTCCTCTAAAAGAAGAATCTGAAGAAGTTCTTGAAATACTTTCAAACTTTCTAGAGTATTTGAAGGAAGATACTGAATTAATTGTTGTTTTAGACACTAAAGATGATCCAACTTATAAATTATTAGAAAACACTAATTTAAATATTCAGATATTGATTAATAAGCTTGAGCCTGGTGCTAGTAATGCAATAAATTATGGGATTAAAAATTCAAATGGTAAACATATTTGCATAGCTATGGGGGATGGAAGCGATGATCCTAGACAAGTTGAAGATTTGCTTTTATTAGTGCAAAGAGGTTTAACAGTTGCTGTAGCATCAAGATATTCTAGGGGTGGACAGTTTGTTGGAAATAAAAATCTAAAATATTTATTAAGTAAGTACTCAGGATTTATTCTTAATCTTTTATTTAGAATTGGCACTAAAGATCCGACAAATATGTTTAAAGCTTACGATAAATCTTTTGTTGAAATGGCTCAAATAGAAAGTGATGTTGGATTTACCCTCGGACTAGAAATGGTTATCAAAGCAAAACTCTATAAGAAGAACGTTGGTGAGATTCCAACTATATGGATTGATAGAAAATTTGGAGAATCAAAGTTTAAATTCCAATCTTTTCTACCAAAATATTTATACTGGATATCTAGGTTATTATTTAGGAAAAAATAGTATGAAGGTTTTAGTAACAGGCTCAGAAGGCTTTATTGGTGGATATATTGTCAAAGAACTTATTAGTAAAGGTTACGAGGTCGTTGGAATTGATAATTTATCTAAATATGGAAAACTTGTAAGAAGCTTTTCAGAGGATAGTAATTATAAATTTATACAAAATGATGTAAAGGATAAAGAATTATTAATGCGAGAAATGGTGGATTGCGACTATCTCATCGCAGGAGCTGCAATGATTGGGGGTATATCATATTTTCATGACTACGCTTATGATCTATTATCGGAAAATGAAAAAATTATTTCTACCACAACTGATGTTGCAATAGAGTGTCAAAAAAATCATAAACTTAAAAGAACAGTTTTTCTTAGTTCTTCGATGGTTTTTGAATCAAGTGATGTATTTCCTACAAAAGAAGTTGACATAAACAACATACCTCCTCCAATAAGTTCATATGGTTTTCAAAAGCTAGCAGTTGAATATTTTGCAAGGGCTGCGAATGAGCAATATGGTCTTGAATACTCTATAGCCAGACCATTTAATTGTGTAGGAATTGGAGAAATAAAAGCAATAAATAGTGAGGAAAATTCTAAAAAATTAACACTTAGCCATGTTGTTCCAGACTTGATACTAAAGACCATGATGTCTGAAGACTCGTTAGAAATATTAGGAAATGGTAACCAAATTAGACATTACACATATGGTGAAGATTTGGCAAAAGGAATTGTTATATTACTTGATCATGAAAATGCAAAGAATGATGATTTTAATTTATCTACAAGTGAATCAACCACTGTCTTAGATCTAGCTGAAAAAATATGGAAAAAGCTGAAACCAGATAAAGAGTTCAAATACACGTGTACTGACCCTTACGAATATGACGTACAAAAAAGAATTCCATCTACTGTAAAAGCAAAAGAATTGTTGGACTTTGAAGCAGAAACTACTTTAGATGAAATGCTGGATATTGTAATTCCTTGGATAAAAGAAGCTCATCAAAAAGGTTTTTATTAATTAAGAAAACTTAATTTCGCACCAAAAACTTTCATTAAATATTTAATCCTCATAATAATGTAACTAATTCTGATTTTAAATAATGGTGTTTCATTCATTAAAATTTTATCAACTCCAAAATGGACTTTGTAAGATATGAAAAGATCATTTTTTTGATCAGAAACAAGATTACTGTATGTTTTAAAAGATTTGAGTTTTTTTGTTTCAGCGTAGCTTCTAAAATTTTTACTTTTAGTGTGAGTAGCATCTTGTCCCCATCCAATATTCTCAATTTGGTTATATCTCGGAATTATAGATAAACTTTTATTTTTTATCATTGTTGAGTACAACAGGTAGTCCCAATTTTTTTCACTTCTATTACTAATCCTTTTTAACATTTTATAAATCAAGTAAGATTCAAAAAAAGGTAGGTATTTCAAATTTTTACGGTTATAAAAGTACGATTTACTCCATGATGTAAAATTACGATCAATTTTTTCCCATCGATTTTTCCAAGTTGCCCAACCCCAAGTTAAAGGAATTTTAGTAAACAAATAGTCAGATTTTCCAAAAATTTGTTCTTCTAGAATTTCACCACCATTATCTCCAGAAATCATGAACACTTCGGGGTTAGTATTATATTTAGAAAGTAATACTTCACAATATTCAAAAAAAGTTTCTTCAGGTATGCAATCGTCTTCAAGGATTACTCCATAGTCAACATTTTCAAAAAACCAATCAATAGCTTTTTTTGGCGAATCTGCACTACCTATATTTGAAATTGCTTTTTTTATATTTATGTCACACTCCCATGAAATATGAAGGTTTATAAGACTGATTATTTTTTCAATTTTCTCTGTGTCTTCTTTTTTAAAGTTTTCTCTTGGACCATCAAAATGAATATATAACTGATCAGGCAAGTAGTAACTTAGTGAGTCTAAAAGGCGTTTTGTAATATCCACTCTGTTAAATAGAATTAAAAGAACTGGTGCTTTCTTTGAAATTATCTCTGATTTATTTATCATTTTTTTGTTACTAAATATCTCATAACTGCATTAAAAAACTTCAAGGGATATTTGAAATTAAAAATTTTTAAACTAATTAAAATTTTCAAAATATCAATCAAAGCTTGTTTTTTTCTTGCGTTAGATATGTAGTATTCACTATTAAATAGTTGAAAATATAATTCATGAAAAATGTATGAGGCATTATGCGTTGATCCTTTCACACTCCATGGTTTAAACTTTCCTGAATAGTGAACAAAATATATTTCATTTGATAGCTTATCAGTATTTAAAATTTCACTATAATCTTTTCCAATTAAATTAATTTTAAAATTTAAACCCTCGTCCAATTCAAAATAGTTACCATCGTAGTATTTATTTAGTATGTCTTGATCCCAATATATTGCTTCTTCCTTAATTTCATTAATCAGATTCGCTGATTTAGTTAAAAAATTATCTGCTCTTGTTTTTTTTAAATCTAGTAGCATCACTCCAGCATTAAAGTATTTATTTCCAGAAAGCTGAAGTCTTTTAAAGTCAGTATTATCCTCTGACTGGTACTTTTCAGTTGAAAAAGAAACACTGAAATCTGAGAAATCAAGCTTTTCAAATGAATTAATAAGTATTGACACAGGATTATTTATGCAATATACATCAGCATCAAGATAGATAATCTTCTCTAAATTTTCTGGTAAGTATTTTGTACAAAATAATCGATAAAAAGTTGCCTCACTCACATGAGCATTTTCTAAATTATAAAAATTAAGATCTTTATTTTCAAATTTGTATATATTAAGAGATTCTAAATTTTTATGATTTTTAATCTTTGATGGAATATTAATTTTATCTTTTTGAGATTTATGAATTAAGTATATTTGAATTTTTATATCAACTTTTTCTAGTAATGAATACATTGATAAAAATCCCTGCACATTGTAGTTTTCATCGAAACAGTATAAAAAATTTAACATCAAAAATTTAATTTATATTTTAAGAAAGAGTTCATCTTTTTTTTCCCTGGGCCCTGAAAGTGAATGTTATAGATATATAAATCTTTATTGTGGTTTAAATCAAAAATCTTATTTTCAAAATTTTTATTATCTTTCAATACTTGAATTGATTTAGATTTCATTTTAAATTGATTTTGTATTTCATATCCTTCACCTGTGTTTATGTTGTTTATAAAGACATATTCTTTATGATTAATTTTATTAGGAATAAGTAAGTTTTGTACTTTTAATAAACCTAACTTATCTAATAAGTAAAACAACGTCATATCACAAATTCCTCCACCTCCATTTTCCTCATGAAATTTTATTTTTTTTTGAATTAGATAAAACATTTCTTTACTAATAAAAAGGTTGTGATATAAATTTTCAAATTGTTTAAAAAAATTAGTATTTAATAAACCAGAATGTATGCTGGCTGACATGTTGAATTCATGCCAATTTTTACTTATACAATAAGCATTATCTTCTTTAAAAGTGTATTGGTTGATATCTTTTAAAAGAATATTGTCGCTATCTATATGAAAAATTTTATCAATTTTATACTGTTCTAAAAATTGTCCAAGAATAAATACTCTTAAGTACCAAAGCCAAACGCTTTTTTCGTTTACAGTGTTGTAGTTTATAAAATGATTTTTAAAGTAATCAATCTTTTCTTTTTTAATAATATCATCAGTATTTACAAACTCAACATTTGAAATTTTACTTAACTTTTCTAATGAGGGATCGCCAAGTAAAATTACATTATTATTTTCAGCAGTAATCTGGCAATTAATTTTCAAGTATGGTTTGTATCCTTGATGAAATATGACAACTGGAATATTGTTATTCATATACCTAAATTATCCTTCTAAATTTTTTTAGTACTATACCATCGTTGCGAAGTTTTTTTTCAAGATCTAAATTTGTGATAATTCCATTTGTATGAAATTTTTCATATTGTCCAACCCATCCATGTATGTCAAATGAATATAAATTAAGATTTTTATTTTTTAATGAAAGATCGTTATATATTTCAATTACAGCTTCTTTTAGATCAGGAAAATCAAGATCATCAAAATATAAAATAAAACTCTCTGACAAAGATCCCTTTATTAGATTGCTATATTCACTCATCACTCCTTCTTTTGTATGAAGTGCATCAGAAAAAATTATATCGAAACTTGTATTCGCAAAACTCTTAAATTTTTTAGTGTCTTTTTGATCAAGAAGATCGCCACAAAAGTAATAAAGATCATTTGATTTATATGTTGAGTTGAAAAATTTTGCATTAACTGTATCAAAAATATCGACAAAATTTGGGTTTATTGGATTATTATCAAACCCAAAGATTTTTGAGTTCGTGAACTGATTTGCAATCTGTAAATAATTTTTCATTACTGATACTCCTATTTCAAGATAATTTAATTTATCTTTTTTCAAATAATTAGATATAAAAATTAATAAGTCTGTATAAGTTGGATAAATATTTATAGGTTTGTCTAAATGGTTGTATAAATCTTTTGGAATTCCATAA
>MDSZ01049980.1_pt1 | contig 20283 bp, 30 predicted proteins | sample 811201 | NCBI WGS metagenome assembly MDSZ01 (sample SAMN05326647, study PRJNA326480) | marine metagenome | isolation source: seawater | place: Indian Ocean: North | collected 2010 | reverse complement strand
TATGGAACCCGATGGCAGTGAGCTTGGCCAGATGAACCAGAACAATGTCGTGCCCCATGGCAGTCTTGATAAATACTGGGGTGCGGTGGCGTCACTTGCAGCACAGGCCGCGGTTGAAACCCTCGAAGGGGTTCTGGGGCAGATTGCCACGCGCAAGCAATTGCAATTGCGCGCAGATAAAAAGACACTTTCGGCACGATAGGGCATGTTGACTGACACTTGATATTAGAGAAGGCGGGATATGGTGGGATCAGGCGGGACGGTTCGGGACAAGTGGCGGGAAACTGCGGGGGGCGCGGGGTGCGTCGTGACGAGACGGGCGCAGTCGTTTGAATTTGAAGTGGCGACCAGGCGGGGCGATTTCGTCATTTGAATTTGGAGTTGGCCGCCCCGTCCTGAACGGTTGCTCAGAGTTCTCTGAGAAGTCTCTTAATCATTCCACCGTTGCCGAGAGCATCTGGCATTTGTCGTTGGTGATCTCGGCGGTGGCATAGCTGACGTTCATGCCGCCAAAGCCATTGCGTGCCCGATACTTCATGATCACCGTATGGGTGCCCGTATCCGAGACCGGAGAGATGCGCGTCTCAATGTCTTCGAAGCTCTCAGGATCGCGCAGTCGTTCCTTCACATAATCTTCGAGATCCCCATAAGACCCGTCCCACGCACTCAGGCAATGAAAGCCCTTGCGCTTCTCCTCGGCCTTTTTCGCGGCCACACGCTCCTCTTCGGCACGCTTAGCTGCGGCTTCTGCCGCCGCTTCCTTGGCTGCTGCAGCATCTCGTTTGGCCTGTTCTGCTGCGTGCATTTCAGTGACGCTGTCAAAGCCAAGCTCTTCCGCACGGTTGATGTCATTAATCGCGCCGACAGCAAGGCCAACCAAAAGGCTGACTACCATCACACCAGATGCTCGCACCTTGGATGTGATTTTCAGGCTCTTAATTGGACGGAAGAGACCAACCAATCCAATGAAGAACAGAACAGTTGAAAGCAACCCAAGAAATGCAGACATGGCTTCCTCTATTATCGGTCAGGCTAAATTGCCAACATGTTCAAGCTGTCAGATCGCAAAGAAAAGGAAATGCTAATTTGGAAACACCAACTGGAAAAGAGAACGTTTTTTTGTGTGTTGGTTTCGGTACAAGTTTCGGACAGCAATAGATTTTTTTATTTTGAGATTTGATCGGGGAGGTCGCTGTAGCGTTATTTAACGCTACTCCCATTTTTTCAATAAGAATGGCTAACCCTGACCTCTCCCCTAGTGGATAGGTCTTTGGTTTTTTTGAGCTTTCAATAAGTAGGTCGCCTAGTTGCAAGAAAGAAAGCACGATAGCACGATCAGCTACTTTTTTTTTTGCTTCTGACGGAAGGATAGAAAGTGAGAGATTCTCAATGTTTACCGTGCCGCCATAGACATTGATTCCCGGAAGCGTCGCATTCTCCGCTGGCGCGGAATTCTCCCCATCGTGATCATTCTCGTTTGCTCCGGTTGAGGCTTGGAGCGCAGCCCGAAAAATAGTTCTTTCGTCCATAATTCCCTCATGATGCTGCTTGCATCAGGTAATGCAGCGTATCACGTCCAACGCTGTTACCTTTTTCCCTCTCTGCGAGCATCATATCGTATCCCAATGTAATTAATCGAGATTTTTGTTGGATATCCCACTTGAGGTTTCGCTCTTCCCTGAAGGTCTCAAGCTCCTCAATAACCATTGCAAGCAAATCTTGGTCTAGGGCTGTGGTGCGTTTCTCCGCGCTTTCGACGCTATTGATCGCACTCTTTGATCCGCTTCCTGTGATCAGCCAGTCAAGAGAGACGTTGGCTGCCACAGCTATTGCCAGAAGAGTTGTTCTGGTTGGCTCAGAATCCCCGTTGATAATCTTATTGAATGTCGTCGGCGGGATACCTGCGCGCTTGGCAAAAGCTCTTGCAGAGGCATCGCCAACGATTTCTCGCAGACGATCAATGAACCCTTTACGGTTTAAATCGGTAACAGTAAAGAGCGCTTTACGGTTCCCTCCCATTTTACGGTTTCTCGAAAACGGCGGTTTTCTGCAGGGTTGCAGCGGCGCAGCTTTCGGCAAGCGCACTTTTAAACCGTAAAGGGTTTTTTATCTTGAAAATGGACCTTTTAGGGTTCATATTTTCCTCGTTCGCGGAATTTGACATTCCAAACAAACCGACCTGGCAGGGTCGGCTTGAATGAGGAGAGGCCTATGGCGCGAAAGCGCGACAAGCGACCGGAGGACATCAGATACCTCCTTAATGGCAAAGGGCTGACCTTTGCCGATGTTGATCGTCTCTTTGATCTCAGAGACGGGACATCACGCGACACAGCGCGGCACCCGCATGCGGATGGCGAGAAAGCGATCGCAAAGGCGCTTTGCTGTGACGCAAAGGATCTGTGGCCGTCGCGGTACGATGACGATGGCAAACGCCTCAAACCTCAACCTGTCCAAAACTATACGCAGCGTCCGACCCTCCGTCACTGTCAAAAAAGGAGCGCGGCGTGAACATGACTTTCCTCGATCTCGGTTTCCCCCAAATCCCGACCGGCCCGAGGAAGTCTGGCGGCGGCGTCATTCCCTCTCAATCCCCGGCGTCGCCGCCATCCCTTTTTCCGTTTTGCATTTTCAGTGAGGACTTGAATGGCTGAAGAGCTTGCCATTGACGATATCCATGTGAATGACCGGTTGCGTCAAACCGACCCTGATCATGTTGAAGGTCTGGCCGCGTCGATTCGCGAATGCGGTCGTGTTCTTCAACCGATCGTGGTCACAAAGACCCGGTCCGGTCAGTGGGTTCTGGTTGCCGGGGCGCATCGTCTGGCAGCCGCCCGTTTGGCAGGGCATCGCACCATTCCGGTACAGGTGCATGAAAACATCAATGATCTTCAGGCGCGTCTGATCGAGATTGACGAGAACCTGATCCAGCATGTTCTCAACCCTCTGGACCGCGCAATTTTTCTGGCCGAACGCAAGCGGGTCTATGAGGAGCTGCATCCCGAGACGAAAAAGGGTGCGAAGAACCAGCACAACAAGGACAAGCTGCTAACGGACACGATGTCCTTTAGCGAAAATGCCGCCGTTAAAATCGGGCTTGACCCTCGCTCGATCCGGCGTGCGGTCGCGATTGCGCAGAACCTGATCCCTGATGTTCGCAGCCGCATAGCAGGCAGCAAGATCGCAACCTGCCAAAAGGATCTGGAACTTCTTTCCAAACAGGAACCCGCCCGCCAGCAAGAGATCACCGACCTATTGATGCGCAAGGAAGACCCGGCAACGTCGGTGCGAGAGGCAGTATCGCGGATCGAGGGGCATCAAAAGGCAAAACCCAATCAGGAAGATGCAAGCCTCAAGCGCCTGATGGATGCGTGGCGTCATGCCAGCAAGGCATCACGGTCGGCCTTTGTCGCGGGGCTTAATGCCAATGACCGCGCAAGCATTGTCGAAATGATGATGGATGATCCGGCAACCGCCGAATGGATCGCGGCCCGGTCACAGGGATATCTGCCCGGCAAGGAGGCCGCTGAGTAATGGCGCGCGCACGGGGAGATAACAAAACGCTCGATCTGCTGAGTTGGAAAGCGGAGCGGACAAACATTGAACGGTTCCCGCAAGAGGCCGTCCGCGCCGCGACGATCGCCGCAAAGATATCGCGGGCCATCTCCCAGATCCTGACCGATGCCAAGAACCGGGAGACCAACCCGATCGACCGGGCCGCAGTCGCGCAGCTTATGGGCGAGTTTCTTGGTGAAGACGTCTCCAAGAATGTCCTTGATGCCTATGCCAGCCAGGCGCGCGACGGGCACAGCATTACGCTTAATCGCGCCGTGGCCCTGATGCACGCGACCCAGGATTACCGGCTTCTCACCTTGATCGCCGACGAGATTGGCCTTGCGGTCATTCCGCGCCAGTACGAAGGCACGGTGCGCGAGGCGATCCTTGCCGAGAAGATAGACGAACTGCAGGGAGAACTCAGTTCCCTGCGTCGCGGGAGGCGGTCATGAAGCAGGAATGGTTTTCACCGCAAGAGCTTGCGAACCTGAAACTGGCGGGGCTGCCCGGAACAAAGGCCGGCGTTCTCCATGTGGCAAAAGCGCAGGGTTGGCAGGACCGGGTAAACAGCCTTGGTCAGGCCCTTGCGCGCAAGCGTCAGGCACGCGGCGGCGGCTTTGAATATCATTTCAGCCTGTTGCCCGTAGCCTCGCAGACCGACCTGCAGAAACGCGAGATTGCGCGAAAGAAAGCAAGCAAAACCGTCTCGGGAGACCGGGGAACAACGGCCAATCGTGTTGACTGGGAATGGTTCGAGGCCTTGCCGGAAAACCGGAAGAAAAAAGCCTATGACAGATTTGCGGTTCTTGATGCGATCTGCACCTTGCAGCGCGGCGCATTGTCCAAAGACCAGGCGGTGTCGGTCGTATCTGCGCAACAGAATGTCGGTGCGTCGACCATCTATAACTGGTTCAAACTGGTTGATGGTCTGGATCGCAAGGACTGGCTGCCCGCACTTTGCCCGCGCCATACCGGCCGCACCAAGACAGTCGCTTGTGACCCGTTGGCGTGGGAGTTCCTGAAGGCCGATTTCCTGCGGCCCGAGAAGCCGCCCTTTACCGCGTGTTTCGAACGCCTTGAGAAGGCGGCCGCCGAGCATGGCTGGTCAGTCCCCGGTGCGCGGACGCTTGAGCGTCGACTGGAAACCGAAATCCCCAAGCCAGTGCGTGTCTTCCTTCGCGAAGGCAGCGAGAAACTCAAGATGATGTATCCGCCGCAGGAACGCGATCGCACGCAGTTTCATGCGATGGAAGCCATCAATGTCGACGGTCACAAATGGGATGTGTTTGTGCGCTTCCCGGATGGCGAGGTTTGCCGTCCGCTGATGATCGCCATTCAGGATCTGTATTCGAACAAGACGGTCGCCTGGCGGGTGGACAAATCCGAAAACTCCGATCTGGTCCGCCTCGCATTTGCCGACCTGTTTCGGTCCTGGGGCATCCCCGAACATGCTTGGCTGGATAACGGTCGCGGCTTTGCGGCCAAATGTATCTCTGGCGGGACGCCCAACCGGTTCCGGTTCAAGGTCAAGCCGGAAGAGCCCAGCGGTATTCTTACCGCGCTGGGGATCGATATCCACTGGACGACACCGTATTCCGGCCAGTCCAAACCGATCGAACGCATGTTCCGTGATTTCTGCAATCACATCGCCAAACATCCGGCCTTTGCCGGGGCTTATACCGGTAACAATCCGATGGCAAAGCCGGAGAATTACGGTGACAAGGCCATCCCGCTCGACGAATTCCTCAAGGTGGTTGGCGAAGGTATCCGGGCGCATAACGCACGCGGCAACCGCAAAACCCGCGTGTGCGGCGGCATTCGATCCTTCGACCAGGCATTCGAGGAAAGCTATGCCAATTCGGTCGTGCGTCAGGCCGCGCCAGAGCAACTCCGCATGTGTTTGCTGGCCGCCGAGAAGGTGACCACCGACAAACGCAGCGGGTCGATCGAACTGCTTGGCAACCGGTACTGGTCGGAGTGTTTGCACGAGCATATCGGCAAGCCGGTGATGGTGCGTTTTGATCCCGATTTCCTGCACGAGGATGTCTATGCCTACCGCCTTGACGGCAGCTTTATCGGCGCTGTCGAGGTGATTGAGGCCGTGGGCTTTGCCGATCGCAATGCCGCGCGCGAGCACAGCCGCAAGCGCCGGACCTTTGTCAATCTTACCAAGAAGGCCGCCGAGATCGAACGCAGCCTGTCGATCGAGGAATACATGGAATGGCTGCCTGACGTTCCCGATCGGCATGAACCGGCCCCGCAACCGGCAGCGGTGCGCCTTGTGGCCGGTAACACGGCAATCAAACCCGAAATCCAAATCACCGACCCGGAAAGCGTGTCCGACGAGGATGCCTTTTCAGAGATGTTCCGCAACGGCCTGAAGGTTTTTCAGGGCGGCCGGGAAGAGTGAGGACGCGTGGCCGGCAAGCAGACGCGCCCTCTGACCAGAAACTGATCAAAGGAAAGATAGCATGAACACCAGTATCGCAACAGACGACATCTTTACCAAAGCCGAGATCGATGAAATCCGCGAGGCTTGCCGCAAGGTGATGGCCGACGAGAACTATAGTCAGGCCGATGTGGCCAAGCTGTCAGGCATTAAATACGGCACGTTCACCGGCTGGTTCAAAGGCACATACCAGGGCAAAAACTCCAGGGTCGCGCGCGAGGTTCAAATCTGGCTGTCGGGGCTTGATGAAAAGAAACGCACGGCGGCGGTCGCACCCCGCATTCCGGGGTTTGTCGATACGCCGTCATCGATGAATTTCATGGATGCCCTGCGCTATGCCCAGCTTATGCCCGAGATTGCGATCATCGCTGGGGGTGCCGGGATCGGCAAAACCACCTCGTGCGAGGAATATACCCGCAATACCTCGAACGTCTGGATGGCAACGATGGACCCGAGTTCGGGCGGCACGCACGGGCTGTTGACCGAACTGGCCGATGTTCTGGATGTCGAGGAAAAGTCGGCAACCAAGCTGTCGCGTGCGATCTCGCGCCGGGTCGAGGGCACGGCGGGGTTGATCATCATCGACGAAGCCCAGCACCTCAAGACCGAAGCGCTTGATATGTGCCGGTCGATCTTTGACCGGGCACGCGGCACGGTGGGCATTGCGCTTGTCGGGAACGAGACGGTTTATAGCCGCCTTGAAGGCAATGGCCGCAAGGCCGGGTTTGCCCAGCTTTATTCCCGCGTTGGTGTGCGCCACAACCAGAACCGCCCCAAAGCGGCCGATATGTGCGCGCTGATCAAGGCATGGGATGTCACCGATCCCGAGGAAATCAAACTGCTCAAGGCGATCGGCAGCAAGGCCGGGGCGCTGCGCGGCATGACAAAGACCCTGCAACTCGCAACCTTGCTGGCCAATGGTTCGGGCGAGGAGCGCACTCTCAAACACATCAACATGGCGTGGAAGAAACATTCCTCCGCCTCGCAGTCGATTTGAGGGAGGGACAAATGCTGAGCCAGAAACTCGCAAATGTGGTCGTCAGAATGAAGAAGCTCGCTCACACGCAGGGCGGGCAGCTTCATCTGGACCCTGCGCTGACCGACGCCCTGCTTACCAACCTGATCGAGTTGGCCGACCGGCTTGAGGAATTCGAACATTCCTCGGGGCCGATCCCGATCGGCGATTGTTCGTTGAGTGCGATAGAGCGCGCGATCGTGGTCGCAAATGCCACCCGAGACGGGCGCGTCGTCTCGATCGCAGATCGCCGCACAGCCCACAATCTGCGCAACGACCTGCCGCCCGACGGAGGGTCCGTCGCATGAAACGATCCCGCATCCCCTTCATTCGCATTCTCGTTCAACAGTTCCGCTTTTGGCGGACCCTGCAAAGGAAAGTCCAATGACTGAAATGTCCGAAATCGAGAAGTTGACCCACGGTTATGCTGCGGCGCGCAGCGAATTGAGTGAGGCAGTCTCGGCGCTGAATGACGACCTTGAAAAGGTTAAGGCCCGCTATCTTGGCATGATCCGCAAGATGGTCGATACGGTTCGCGAACAGGAGGCCGATCTGATCGCGGCCATCGAAAAGGCACCGAACCTTTTTGAAAAGCCGAAATCCCGCACCTTCGCGGGCATCAAGGTTGGTTACGCCAAACGTCCCGGCCGCCTTGAAGTCCCGGAAGACGACGTTCTGATCGCCGCCATCCGCAAGCATTTCCCCGATCGCTTCGACAGCCTGGTGAAAGTCAGCGAGACCCCGGTCAAATCGGCCCTGTCGAATATGACCGGCAAGGATTTGAAGCGCCTTGGTGTGTCGGTGATCGATGCCACCGATGCCATCATTGTCAAGCCGCAGGACAGTGACATCGACAAGATGGTTGCGGCCCTGGTCGAGGAGAAATGAGCAATGGGTAAACGCAAACCAGACGGGGTGTTTTCTCTAACGCTCGCCGATGGTCGCCTGGTCTATGTGATCGCCCGGCATCCGAAAGGGGCACTGACCGTTGCCTCGCAGCTTGGCTACGACATCGATCGCAGTGCGGCCACCCGCCCGCGTCAGGTCGACGATCTGTTCGCCGAGCGGGCGATCAACCGCAAGAACCCGGATCAGGAGGCCGTATGACCCCGCAAGCGAAACTGGAAATCGTGACTGAGCGGCTTCGTTCAAGCACCAGCTTCTTCGAAGCCGAACGTGCCAAGTTCTTTGATCAAGTGGCGACAGAAGAAGGGCATGTCGAAAGCGACGACGCCGCCCATCACCTTGCTTGGTTTGATCACCAGATCGCGGAGAACAAGGCCGCCCTGAACATTCAGGTCCAGCGCCGAAGAGTTGTTGGTACCTGATGTGAAACCGGGGCCGACCCGAACCTGTTGCAAGCGCTTTTGGTTCGGCCCCGGTTTCCGCCTCAGCAACGAGCAGATCGCGGTCTGCTGATTGGTGCGGCGGCGTGGAAATGCGTAAGCCACGCGCTTAGGGGCAAACAGCGGACGTTTACCTACAGCCTAGGGGGTGCCTCAGCAAAAATTCGTCCTGTCAGAGTAGCGCCTGACCCGCACCACCCGACAAGTGACGGAATCGAACAAGCCGAAAGGAAAGTGAAATGCCGGAACTGATTGAAGGCGCAAGTGATGATCGCACCGTGAACAATGCAGTGCGTCACAACTACCGCGTCCTGTCTGACGAAGAAAAACGGCAGATGACAGCCCTCAAGGATAAGGGTGCAGAGTTCATCAAGCTGTGTGAGCAGACAGGTTCGTCTCGCGAGATTTCTCTCGCGATTACGAAGATCGAAGAAGCCGTGATGTGGGGCGTAAAGCACGTCACGGCCTAATACCCCGCTGAGTGGCGGGACCGAGCAAACGTCAAACCAAGGTGATTGCAAACAATGACCTCGCGTCACGCACAGACCCCTGACAGCCGCAAGGCGCTCGCCAATTTGGCGACCGTCGCGGCGGGGTTTGTGCGTGGTCGTGGTCGGAACCAGGCGCGCGAGAACCTGCGTTTTGCTCTGCATCTGGCCAATCAAGTGTTGAGGGTCGAACGCCAGGACGTTTCGTCCGGGCCGGTTACCGACCCTGAACAGTTGGTTCGCCAATACATCGAGCAAGGCGGCGACTGGCAAAAGCTTGTTGCGGCCGTTTCCCGCCTTAGCCTTGAAGGAGCAACGCGCCGTCATGAATAGCCGGATGGTCAAAGAATTCGTCAATCTGCGCCCGACCGGCGGCTTTCGCGTGGCTCTTGCCGATCCTGCGTGGACCTTCGCCAACTACTCGGCCAAGGGAGAGGAAAAGAACGCCTCGTCTCACTATGACTGCATGTCGATCGACGAGATCAAAGCCATGCCGGTCTCGGCCCTGATGGCGAAGGATTCGGTTCTTTTCCTTTGGGTGACATGGCCACTGATGCCGCAATGGAATGTGGTGCTGAAGGCGTGGGGATTCGAGTTTGCCGGGCTTGCCTGGGAATGGCGGAAGTTCAATCCGGCAACCGGTAAATATGCCTTCAGCACTGGCTATGGCACCCGCAAAAATCTTGAGCCCTGCCTGCTGGCCACGCGTGGCAATCCGTCGTTGAAAAGTGAATTGCCCGACGATCTGTTCGGCCTCGGCCGCGCGCCTGAAGGCGTGCATTCGGTTCGCGACTGGATGGAATGGTGGCCGGATTGCGAAATTCGTGCGCCACGCCGAGAGCATTCCCGCAAACCCGACGAGCAATATGACCGGATCGAGACGATGTTCGACGGTCCGTATATCGAGCTTTTCGCGCGCCAGTGTCGGGTGGGATGGGTGGCATGGGGTAATCAGGCAGAAAAGTTTGGAGTGCCAAAATGAAATATTTTATTTGGGAATATGCTTGCCAAAATTCAGATCTCGCTGAGTTTCTCCAAATGGCGCTTAAGCTTATAAATCGCCTTAATCAGTTCAAGGCAGTTATCAACATTAACCTTTTCTGGTTTCGTGAGAACAGCAACTGTTTCCAAAACACGTGTTCGAAGACTATCGAGCTCTTTAGATGTTATTGCATCACTTGGCTCGGGGATTTTTTCGTAGGTGATCTCTGCTTTAGAAGTGACCAACGGATGGAACATCGCTATCAGGCCATCTATATCGCCGCCTTGAGCTTTCATAGATCGAGCGATTTGTTGGTTGTTGATTACTGTTTGCGCAGAATTTTCGATCTCTTTAGTCGCCTTCGAGAATTCTCGAAGATAAACGCGACGCTTCCTTTTGAGACCTTGATGGTATGGCATTGTGGCTCCTCTATATGCCAACCACCCGCCTACAATTGCAGCAACTCCCGTAACAAGAACTTCCCATTGAAGGCGTTGACCTTTGACAAAAGGGAAACCGATCTGCGTGCCTTGAAGGTTGGTGACATAAATCGCCCCAACTACAAAACCTACAACAAATATGGCGAAAACGATTACCGCTTTGAATATCAAGTTTTTCAAATGCTCCTCCTGGCGGGAATTCGAATTATTTTTGACAAGGGTTATGACCGCGATTGTTTTATAGGAGGCCTCTGATGAAGTCGCCTATACGTAAGCGTCAGAGAACGAACCTGTTTCGTCGCAGCCTGTATGCCAAGATCGAAATCGCCAAGAAGGAACTGGCGCTCGATGACGATGCCTATCGCGATATCATCGCCCAGAAGTTCCCGGGCAAAACCAGCCGGACCCAGCTTGGCAATCGGCAGCTTGGCGAGTTGATCGATCATTTCAAATCGCTCGGGTTCAAACCGCGTCGTACAGCGGCGAAGCGTTCGGGCCGCACGCATCTGGCACAAGGTGACACAGCGCGAAAAATGCGCGCCTTGTGGGTTTCTCTTTATCATCTCGGTGTGCTCTCAGACCCGTCTGAGAAGGCTTTGGCCGCCTTCATCAAACGACAGGTCAAGGTCGATGACGCGGCGTTTGTCTCGGTCGAACAGGGCTATCGCGTGATCGAAGCTCTCAAGGGCTGGGCAAAGCGGGAGGCCGGTGTTGACTGGTCGGCCTACCAGATCGTCGATCCGGTCAATGGAAACACCATGATCGAGCGCCCGCGTTGCCGCGTGCTTGAGGCGCAATGGCGCATTCTGCATGGCAACGACCTTGGCAAGTTTGGCTACCTGCCGCTTTACAGCTTTCTGCAAAGCAAGTTTCGGATCGGCCGCAGTATTTCGCATTCCGATTTGACCGATGCCCAAGCCGATATGGCGATCGAGGCATTGGGGCAGCGCGTGCGTGCGATGAAAGGCGGTGCGCGATGAATGCCCTTAACAAGATCGTTCATCGCGAGCACTGCTTTTTGCACGCTCTCAAACGTGCGCGGCATCGTCACATTGACCTGTCGCCTGCTGCGGCCGAAAGCCTGCAGGACGCGATCGCCCGTCTTGAGCCCGCATTCTCAATGAAAGGCCGCGATCGTTACCAGTTGAACGTCCGCCATGCCGGCGAGTGGCTGGTCGTGACCTACGACATCAATCTTCATTGCCTGGTCACGCTGTGGCCGCACCCGCAGAGGAGGCACCTTTGAGGGAATGTCCTGCGTGTGATGGCGAAGGCATGTGGTGGATCTGGCCGTGCACAGAATGCAACGGCAAAGGCGAGTTAGAGACCAGGACAGAGGAACGGGATAGTGACGACAGATATCAACAAAGTGCGAAAGATGATCCGGGATCTGCGCAACAAGACCGTCAATAACGGATGTACCGAAGCCGAAGCTATGGCGGCCATGACCAAGGCATTCGAGTTGATGGCGAAGTACAATCTCAAAGATGGCGATATCGAGAATGACCAGATCAGGGTCAACAGCTATGCGGCGCGGCGCAGCGTCGCTGACGCGTTGTGGCCCGTGGTGGCGAAAGTCTGTAGCTGCCATGTGTATCTTGAGCGCAGCGATCGCCTGTGCATCGTCTATACCGGACGACCGGCTGACACCGCCGTGGCGGAGTATCTTCATGCTCTGCTGGCCGCTGCCATCAAACGGGAAACCGATATTTTTCGGACGCATCCCGAATACACGAAACGCCGCAAACAAAAGACACGCAATGCCGCTGTCAAAGCGTTTCAGGTTGAACTGGTACACCGTTTGGCCGGACGTCTTGGCGAGTTGTGGTGGAGAGAGGCGAAAGCGTCTGGCGACGTCGAGAAATTTTTTAGTGATTATCGACGCAACATCGCGCGCATCGAGCAAGACATTGCCCGGCGCGGGATCGAATTTGGCAAAAGCAGAGATTTGCGAAAGCCGGATGCCCGGTTCAAAGGTGCACGCGCTGCCGGGTATGCCGCTGGCGGGTCGGTAAAACTGGAGCCCGGCGTGAGCAGCGGGTCGAACCAGCGCATGCTTGGAAACTGACAATGCCGAGTATTCATCTTCCTCATGGACTAAGCCAGATCGCGGAGGCGGCCGATACCGAGGCCGCCCTCATGATCGCGCTTGAACGAGGAGGATCGCGCCTGCGGATTCCGCAGCGCGCCGAAGGCTCTTTGCTAGAGGAACTCGTCGGGCTTGACGCGGCACGAAAGATCGTCAAGGATCTGGCCGACGAACGCATCGAGATCCCGCTGGCCAAGAAGATCGTCGCAGCATGGCTGCGAGAGCAAGGCTGGTCACAGGAACGGATCGCCACACGGCTCAAAGTCAGCCGCCGCACGGTGCAATACTGGCAGGCAGGCAACACGCCGCAGCGCCAGACAGACCTTTTCTCCTCTCTTTAAATCCTCAGGTGGCGCAACTGTTGCGCCCTCACGTCATGCCGGAAGATCGTGGACATTGCTACCAACAGTGTTGGAGCAAGTCATGTATTCCACAACCTATCAAAAGGCTGTTGAAACCGTCCTCGAGCATGAGGGCGGTTTTGTCAACGACGCCACTGATCCGGGCGGCGCAACCAATTTTGGTGTCAGCCTGCGCTTCCTGATTTCCCAGGGCGAGATCGACCTCGATCACGACGGGTTCAATGATTTTGATTTCGACCATGATGGCGATGTCGATGTCGACGATATCCGGGCGATGACGCGCGAGGCTGCGATCGAGCTGTATCACGTCGCCTGGTGGGAGAAGTTTCACTATGACGCGCTGCCGGCAGGGGTCTCGATCAAGACGTTCGACCTTGCTGTCAATATGGGCGCGCTACAAGCACACAAACTTTTGCAGCGGGCGTGCCGCGCATGCGGTCAATCGATCAAGGATGACGGAATTATCGGTGCGCGAACCCGTCAGGCCCTGTTCGATATCGATCAGTGGGGCGCGATGACGGCGCTGCGTTCCGAGGCGGCCGGGTTCTATCGCGCGCTGATTGCCGCCAAACCCAAGTTTGAAAAATACCGCGACGGTTGGCTCAACCGCGCTTATTCGTGAGGTGCTGTCATGGGTGCATTACTGGCGGCACTGACCGCTGCGCCGGCTTTGATGAACGGAGCCAAGGCGATTTACAACGCGGTCACCGGATCAAGCGATGCCGCAGAAACCCCGGAAGAGCTGTCCAAGCAGGTCGATGCGCTGCCCGCTGATCAGCGCGAAAAGATCATTGCCGGGGTGCTTCAGCTTCAGCAACTCGATACCCAGCGGTTCATGGCGCTGACCGATGGCCCCGCCGAGAAGGTTCGAGCAACGGCCCGTCCGCAAATTGCGATGAAGGCAATGGGGGTGATTTGCCTGTTTGGCTATGCGATCTCGGCCCTGTTGTTTCTGGCCGTAGCCGATTGGGCCATCAAGCTCGGCGGTTTTTATATCGGATATGAACTGCCGGGCTTCTCCATTTGGGCCAGTCTGGCCGACGCCAAACCGGTTGCCGAAATGATCTGGGCACCGGCGCTTGGGGCGTTCTGGGCCTGTGTGTCGATTATCAAAAAATACATGGGATGCCGTGAACGCGACAAGGCGATCGAGGCCGAGATCCGCGCAGGCAAACCCTTGAATGCCACATCGGCAACCGTGGCCGCTGCGGCAGAGGGTGTTGCGGGCATTGTGCAGGCGTGGAGAAAGAAGTGACCGACATTATTGATGCCGCACAGGATCTTGAGCAGCGCCTGCGCGAAAGCGCGCTGGCGTGTCATCGCATACCGGTCGCGGAACTGGCACTCGATATCTGTGTCGGTTGCGGCGATCCGATCCCGGCCAAGCGCAAGAAGGCCGTGCCTTCGACCTTGCGTTGCGCCGAGTGTCAATCCGAATTCGAAGGGGGAAAGTTTCCGTGACTTGGGACCAGGTGAGTTCATACGGCTGGCTTCTGGCGCTGGTGTTTCAGGGGATCTTCGCATGGGCCGGATGGTCTTTGCGCAAGCGCTTTGTGACGCGCGAGGACTTCGAGAAAGAATTCAAGGAGATCGAGGAACAGGTCGCCAAGGATGTCGGATCTGTTCGCAGCCGGGTCGAGATCGCGACGGAAAAGATCGAACGGTTCGAAGTCCGCCTGGCGGAAATGCCAAGCCAGAGCGAGATCCACAATCTCAGTGTGGCGCTTGAGAAGCTCGCCGGTCAGATGGGCGGACTGGCCGAACGCGTCGAGGCAGTCAGCCGCAATGATGATCGTCTCGAGCGCGCGATCGGTCGGGTCGAAGAATATCTTTTGAACGGAGGGCGGAAATGAGTTTCGGGGACTTTGTCAGCGAGAAGCGCCGCCTGACGATCCTGCGCTATCTGGCCGAGGAGAACGGTTATTCGGCCAACGACAGCGTGATGCACACGGTTGTCGATCATTTCGGCTTTGCGTGCTCGCGCGATGTGGTGCGTGGCGACTTTGCCTGGTTGCACGATATGGGGCTGGTCCAGGTCGAAGAGGTTTCTGCTTCGGTCCATACCGCCACCATCACCCAGCGCGGGATTGACGTTGCCGCAGGGCGCACACGCATTGCCGGCGTTGCCCGGCCGGGACCGGGAAATTGACATGCCGCAGAAGTCAAGGATCGAGACCGAGCTGAAAGCCGAGGATCTCAAAGACTTTCAGCACATGATGGCCACGGGCCGTTGCACAATCGACGATCTGGTTGGTTGGCTGGAAAAGCGCGGCTATGAAATCTCGCGATCCTCGGTCGGACGCTACAGCCAGAGCTTCGAACGGGTCGCGGCGCGGCTTCGGGAATCCCGCCAGATCACCGACGCGGTCACGGCGGAGTTGGGCGAGAGCGCAACACAGGGCAAGCAGGGTCGCCTTCTGGTCGAGATGACCAGGACACTTGTTTTTGATCTGCTTATGAAGATGCAGGACGAAGAGGCCGAGCTGGATACCAAGGATGTGATGATGCTTGGCAAAGGTCTGGCCGAACTGGGCAAGGCCCTGCGCAGTGATCAGGATTACGAAACCAAGATCCGCGAACAGATCGTCCTCGAGGAGCGCGCCAAGGCGGCCGAGATCGTTGAGGAAGCCGCGGCAAGGTCGCCAAAAGGTCTGTCGCGAGAAGCCATCGATGCGATCAAGGCCGATATTCTCGGGATCGAAAAATAGTCATGGCCATGAACATCGCATCGACCGCCACCGATCTTGCCGCCTTCGATCCCGACCAGGTGTTGTTGAAGTATCAGCGTGACTGGATTGCCGATGAATCGGAAATCAAGGTTGCCGAAAAATCTCGACGCACGGGTTTGACCTGGGCGGAAGCGGCCGACGCGGTGTTGACCGCCTCGGCCGACAAAAGCGCAGGCGGGGACAATCATTTCTATGTCGGGTCGAACCGCGAGATGGCGGTCGAATTCATTGATGCCTGCGCTATGTGGGCGCGCGTCTTTAACAAGGCGGCCGGCGAGATCGAAGAGGAAGTCCTCAAGGATGGCGAAAAAGAAATCCTGACATTCAATATCCGGTTCGCCAGCGGTTACAAGATCCAGGCACTGTCTTCCAAGCCGAGCAACATGCGCGGCCGACAAGGCAATGTGACGATCGATGAAGCCGCCTTTCACGATCATCTCGACGAGGTGCTCAAGGCAGCGCTTGCGCTGACCATGTGGGGGTCAAAGGTTCGGATCATCTCGACCCATAACGGGGTGGAGAACCTGTTCAATCAACTGATCCAGGACGCACGGGCGGGACGCAAACCATACAGCGTTCACCGAATCACGCTTGATGATGCCTGTGCACAGGGGCTGTACAAGCGCATCTGCCAGATACGCGGTCTGAAATGGAGCCGCAACGCCGAGGATGCGTGGAAGGAAAAGCTGCTGTCGGGGACGGCGTCTCGCGAAGATGCGCTTGAGGAATATGGCTGTGTGCCGAAGTCGGGCGGCGGGGCCTATCTGTCGCGCACCCTGATCGAAAGCCGGATGTTTGATGCGCCGATCGTGCGCTTTACTGGCAGTGAGGAATTCAACGCACTGGCCGAGGATGATCGCAAGATCGAAGTCACCGAGCTTTGCCGCCTCGAATTGTTGCCGCTGCTTGAGGCTCTCGACCAGGACGACGAACACGCCTTTGGTGAAGACTTCGGCCGGTCCGGTGACTTGACCGTGATCGCCCCGATGGCGATTAAGCGCGACTTGAAACGGGTCGTGCCGTTCCTTGTGGAGCTGCGCAATGTGCCGTTTCGCTCGCAAGAACAGATCCTGTTCTTCATTGTCGACCGATTGCCGCGCCTGCGGGCCGGCCGTCTGGATGGTCGGGGTAACGGACAGTATCTGGCCGAGCAGGCAATCTATCGTTATGGCGCGGGGCGGATCGAAGCGGTGATGATCAGCCAGGGCTGGTATCTCGAAGTTATGCCACCGTTCAAAGCGCGGTTCGAGGACGACATGATAGCCCTGCCGCGCGATCGCGATGTGGTCGATGACCTGCGCGCCATCGAAGTAATCAAGGGGATACCCAAGATCCCCGATGCCAAGAGCGGCGAGAACAAGGATCGTCACGGTGACGCCGCCGTTGCGCTGGTCATGGCCGATAGCGCCTGTGATACCGAAGGCACCGAGATAGATTTTACCCCGGTCCCCAATGCGTCGAAGTTTCGCGGCAAGATGGAAGACGATGACGACGATATCGGGGATGCCATGAGTGGCGGCTTCGGCGGTTCTGGCGCGTGGTGAGGAGAAAAAAAATGAGCATGAAATCAATCATCGACCGTCTGTGGGGCAACAAGGATGATGGCGCAGGAAGCGCCGAGCCGAGCCCGTTTGTTCATGCGACACCGACCAAGTCGGCAGAACCCGACAGGGCGCTCGAGGAAGAGCAGAGCGACGCCGACATTCGCGTTGGCCAGCTCAAACAGGAATTTGCCGGTCATCCGTCCAAGGGCCTGACACCGCGCAAGCTGCATGATCTGATGGAGGAGGCCGAGCAAGGCAATATCCGTGCGCAGTCCGAACTGTTCGAGGACATGGAAGAAAAAGATCCGCAGATCGGGTCGGACCTTGCCAAGCGTCGCCAGCTTGCCGCCGAGATCGAATGGCAAATCTCGGCCCCGGACAATGCAAGTGCCGCCGAGAAGAAGGCGACGGAGTTTTGTTCCGAGGTTCTGGCCGGCATCGATATCGAGGATCTCGTGCTTGATATGGGCTCGGCGTTGGGACACGGATTTGCCATGCTCGAGATCCCGTGGGATCGGGATGGATCGCAACGCCTGATCAAGCAGCCGCAGTTTCGACCGCATAGCTGGTTTCGATTGCACCCTCTCGACCAGAACAAACTGATGATCCGGGATATGAGCGCAACCGGTGCGGAACCGTGGGCGCTGGGCTGGGTGCAGCATCGCCATAAAGCCCGTCCCGGCTATGTCGCGCGCACCGGTCTGCATCGCATGCTGGTCTGGCCGTATCTGTTTCAGAACTATGCCCTGGGCGATCTGGCGCAGTTGCTCGAGATCTATGGCTTGCCTGCACGGCTGGGCTACTACCCGCGCAATGCCTCGGAAAAAGAGAAGGCTGCCTTGCTGCGCGCCGTCGTCAGTCTTGGCAAATCGGCTGCCGGCATTGTGCCCGAGGGCATGAAGATTGATTTCCTGCAGGCGTCCCAGGGACGTGCCGATATGTACAAGGTCATGCTCGACTGGTGCGAGCAGGCCAAGGCAAAAGTAATCCTGGGCGGCACCCTGACCAGCGGTACCGGCGAAGGTACAAACACCAATGCCCTGGGCAACGTACATGAACGCGGGCAGTCCAGCCTGATCGCGTCCGACGTGCGTCAATATGCCAGCACCATTCGGCGTGATCTGTTGTGGCCGATGGCGGCTTTGAATTTCGGTATTGACAACCTGCGCCGTGCCCCCCGGTTCTGGTTCGATAATGGCGAGACCGAGGATTACAAGGTTCTTGCCGACTCTCTGCCGACCTTCGTTGACATGGGCATGAAGATCCCGATGTGGTGGGTTCATGAAAAGTCCGGCATCCCGAAAGCGTCTGACGAGGACGAGGTTCTGACGGCGGCCGGTGCCAGCGGCGGCCCCGCAAGCTCACCCTTTGGGGCTTTAAGCCGAAAAACTATTGCGGCCCTTCGCACTGATCATTCCGGCACGGACGCCACCACCGGCCAGATCGATCGTATCTCGGCGGAAGATCCGTCGGCAGAATGGAGTACGGCGATCCGCAATCTGGCGGAAACGGCAAGCAGCCTTGAGGATCTGCGCGACAAGCTGGTCGAATTGCTGCCCGATCTTGACACCGGACAAATGGCCGATGTGATGGCCGAAGCTTTGTCGGCCGCCCAACTGGCCGGGCGATATGACATCATGGAAGGCCTGTAAGCGCCATGCCGTCATCGGTCAAATACGGCTCATTGCCTTTCAAGGAACAGACCGACTTCTTTCGCAAGAAGCTGGCCATGCCGACACAGGCATGGACCGACATTTATGCCGGCGAGCATGATCATGCCTTCATGGTTGCCGGCGCGGCGAAGATGGCGATCGTCGAAGACTTTCAGAAGACAATCAGCGAGATGATCGACCAGGGCAAGACACTGGCCGATTTCCGCAAGGAGTTTGACGCCATCGTCGAGCGGCATGGCTGGGCCTACAAGGGCGGTCGGAATTGGCGCACGCGGGTGATCTTCGAGACCAACCTGCGCCAAAGCTACCATGCCGGCCGCGAAGCCCAGATGGCTGATCCCAAACTGCGCAAGGCGCGGCCTTATGGATTGTACCGTCATGGCGGGTCGGAAGATCCGCGCCCCGAGCACCTTGCCCTTGACGGGACGGTCCTGCCGCTTGACGATCCGTTCTGGGATACGTGGTCGCCTCTCAATGGTTGGGGCTGCACCTGCAAAAAGTTCATGGTGTCAAAAGATGACGTTGAGCGGATGAAGCTCAAGGTCTCGGAGACGGCCCCGCCGATCGAGACCGAGACCAAAACCATCGGCATACGGGGACCAAGTCCGCGCACTGTTGAAGTTCCCAAAGGTATTGATCCTGGGTTTGAGCATCGACCGGGAGCCAACCGGTTACGCGGTGTGACACCGGCGCAACTCGACGAACCGATCCGGTCGGAACCCGGCCGCACCTTTCCGGCAACGCGTGCCACCGATCCGTTGCCGGCAATCCGTCCGCTGTCGGGCGGGTTGCTCAAGGACGGGCTGAGTGATGCCGAATACATGCGGGCATTTCTGGGAAAGTTCGGTGGCGATATCGGCAAGCCGGTGGTGTTCACCGATGCGATTGGCGAGAAGGTCTCGATCTCCGAGGCTTTGTTTCTCAACGCCAAAGGACAGCTCAAGATCACCAAGCGCGATCGTGCGCGGTATCTGCCGCTGCTGGCGGCGGCCCTGCTGTCTCCCGATGAAATCTGGGTGGCAGCCGAATGGCACCGTTCGATCAGTCGGGCGGTACTGCGTCGGCGCTATATCGCGCGGTTCTCGGTCAAGGGCGAGAGCACGCCGGGCATTGCAGTCTTTGAATGGGGGCGTGCCGGCTGGGCCGGAGTGACGATATTTCAGAGTTACGAAGAATACATCGCGGAGTTTCGTCAGGGCGTTCGGCTGTATCGCCGGAAAGAATAAAGCCACGGCACTGCTCTGCCGTGGCTGATGCGTGCGCGAGGAGTAGAGGTCGGTAGCAGCGACGGCTCGCGCGTTTGAGATAATTATGGGGTGCCGACGTGGCAGGATCAAGCCTTGATTTAAGAGTGAGCTTTGATGACAAACCGGCGCAGCGGGCCTTTGATGAACTGTTCAAGGTCGGTTCGGATATGTCACCGATCCTGCGCGAGGTTGGCGAGTATCTTGATCTGTCCCACCGGCTGCGCTGGGACCGCGCCGAGAGCCCGGACGGGCTGCCGTGGAAGCCGCTAAAGGCTGAAACGGTGCAGCGCAAGATACGCAAAGGGCGCAATCGCGGTATCCTGGTCGAGAGCGGAAACCTGCGCGACCTGCTGCGCTATCAGGTTTC
>MDSZ01165688.1_pt1 | contig 20285 bp, 18 predicted proteins | sample 811201 | NCBI WGS metagenome assembly MDSZ01 (sample SAMN05326647, study PRJNA326480) | marine metagenome | isolation source: seawater | place: Indian Ocean: North | collected 2010 | reverse complement strand
TTTAAAAATTTACTTTTAAAAAATCTAAAAGCCTCTTGATGTGTGTATCTTCGAAATCCTTTTTTATCACTAATATATTGTTTTATTAAATTATAAGATACAGAAGAAGCATCACTCAAATTGACTCCATCTAATCCGTGATAGTTCTCTCTCCCAAAAGCTGGTATGGCTGTGGGGCCAAAATACACTGTACCGTCAACAAGTTTGACTGAGTGTATACCGAGAAAAGGAACATTAAGGTCTGGTACAGGGTATATCAATCCATTCAACTTAATTTTAGAGGATTTATTGAGACCATAGTAGAAACCTCTGAAGGGCAATAGAACATACTGAGAACCGATATTAAAGAATTTGGATACTAAATCGGAATGCTGCCCTGTGCAATTCACTAAATGATTATATTTAAATGTATGTGAATTATTTGTCTCTACAGTGCTATTTTCTGGACTAGCTGACGTGACTCTTTCATTAAATAAAATTCTTACTCCAGATTTTACCAAATCATGTTTGATCTGATTAAGTACTGCATGCGGATCAACAACCGAAGTATTAGGAGAGTGTAAAGCCCTTGCAGCAGTTGTATTAGCCTCGGGCTCAAGTTCTCTTAGCTCTTCTTGAGAAATTATTTTCACTTTAGCGCCATTAGTAATACCACGATTGTAAAGAAGCTCTATTTGATCTTCTTGCTCGCTGTTTGTAGCAAGTATAACTTTCCCACATCTAAGTATTGGCAACTTATTGTTAATACAATACTGCATCATGAGTTTGGAGCCCTCAGAGCAAAATTTAGCTTTTAGTGTTTGTGATGGGTAATATATACCAGAGTGCAATACACCTGAATTTCTTCCACTACCATGCATTCCAACATTTTGCTCTTTTTCAATTATTAATATTCTACAATCTGGCTCATCTAGTATTCTTTGGCGTGCAACAGATAAACCTGTGATTCCAGCACCAAGAATTATTAAGTCATATTCAGACGACATTTTTTAAGTGCCACGATAAATTTTTGAAGGTTCTGATTTTCAAGCTGCTACTCCTCTTCGCTATGCATGCGCAGCCATGTTTTTGAAGTGCTCATTTGACTTAATCAATTGCTGATAGGTACCTTCATCAGCAACTTTACCCTTGTCGACGAAGTATATCTTGTCGCACTTTTGAACTGTTTTTAATCTATGTGCAATTAGTATTATGGTTTTCTGACCACTAAAATCATGGATGGCTTGCATGATCATTTTTTCAGTAACGCCATCTAAAGAGCTCGTCGCCTCATCAAATACTAGAACTTCAGCCTCATGGTACAATGCTCGAGCAATTCCTATGCGTTGTCGTTGACCGCCTGATAGTTGAACCCCCCGTTCACCTACTTTAGTATGGACACCTTGATCTAAATCATCAAGTAACTCAGACAGATGTGCTAGTTTAAGAACTTGCTGTACTTGATCAATGTCTATTTCATTTGGTGGAATTCCAAATGCAACATTTTCAGCAATAGTTCCCTCGGATATAAATATGCTTTGTGCAACAAAACCAATTGTATTTTGCCATGAACGTCGATTAGTTGAGCTTATTGTTGTGTTGTCAACCTTAAGTTGACCGCTATGAGGCTCAATTAAGCCAAGTATGATATCTATTAAAGTTGACTTACCTGACCCAGAGGGGCCAACAATTCCAATAGTACTATTCGCAGGTATTGACATATTAAGATTATTTAAGGTTGATTCTGATTTTCTAGGATAAGTAAAAGTGATGTCCTGTAATAAAATTTCATCCCTCAACTTCATGTAACCCTCTTTTGACTTAAGGAATTTTATATTATTTTTATCTGATTCAGCCAGATCATTACGAATTGACTCAAATGCCGATATATTACCTTTCATAGTCGCAAGGCTGAAGTAGATTAGTTGAAAAGCAGGTAATAGTTTAAATCCTGCTAAAGCATAAACAGAGAGTACTGGTAGAATCACACCAAGATTTCCATCATGTGTTGCAATAAGGTAAAGCACCAGTGCTATCATTGAGCCAAATGCAACTAGCTCAACGAAATATCTTGGGACTTGTGATAGGGATTGATTAGAGCCTTCACTATATGCAAAACTTTGACCTGTTTGATTGAAACGATTTATAAAGTGATTTCCTCTACCCAATAGCAATATATCTTTTATACCACCAAAACCTTCATTCATTAATCGAAAACGTTGTTCATTCAATTTTGTCATTAATTCACCATTATTTTGCAAACGTATTCTTACAACTTTAAAAAGTATCAGATAAGCAATTGTAAAAGCTGCAAGACCAAATACCGCAACAACGGGATCATAAATAAAGATCGTTATAGTCATCATCACGGCAAATACGACTCTTGCATTCATCTGCATTAGAGGCATCAGTACCCCTGTAGTTATTCTTCTAGTTTCAGTAGCTATTTTTTTCGTTAGTTGTGCACTACTTCCACTTGCATGGAACAACCAGCTCTGTCTTAGGTAATGGCTATACAGTCTATCCGCAATCTCAGTGCCAGTTCGGTTTGCGAACATAAATAATCTCCACAATGTAAACATTGATATTACGGCTGAAAGAAATAACATAACTAATACCACAGCCCCTACTAAAAAAACAAAATCGGAGGCAGAAGCAATACCACTATATTTATATAATTCAGCTATAAAAGTTTTTTTTTCAAGAAGGCTCATATCACCAACTAGCGCCATAAAAGGAATAATAGAAGCAATCCCGATGATTTCCATCAATGCCATTAACACTACAAGTAATTGCAGGGTATAGAACCCTTTACGCTGAGAGGGTGTGAGAAGAAAAAAAAGTTCTTTTACTAATTTAAACATAATTTTAGAAATTTTAAGGAATTAGTTTTATAATTTTTCATATACCATCTTTTCATACTTAATTATTTTTTAAAAGCGACTAATTCAACAAAAGCATCTTTGATCTCGTCTGAGATAAGATTATTTATATTGTCTTTAACAGGAAAGATTGCTCTGTAATTTGACATTAACTCCTCCATGACCTTATCTCTATCATTAAAAATCCTCGAAACATGCTTCTCCATTTCGTCATATGTTGAGGCTCCAAGAACTAAATTTAAATACCTATAACATCTTACCGCCTCACCCATACTACTTCTGAGTGATTCCTTATGATCATCATGTTTAATTCCTACAAAGTTGGAGAGTTCAATAGTGGGGACGCCAAGGTGAAGTAGATCAAGTGGGACTCCTGAATAATAACTTATTGCAAACTCAGAGTTCTTTGCAAGCCAAAGCGGATGCCTCTCAGATAGATGCCATTGTATATGATCATTCCCTGACTCAAAAACTTCTTTATATAACTTGGTGGATAGTTCTGTAGGGTGCGGTTTAACGACAATGTAAAGCTCAAACTTGATAGCAATCTTTTTTATTATTTTCAAAAATTCAACTCTTCTATCAATAGGCATATGCTCGTTTACTGGTCTTGAAATAATTAAGATATATTTTCTATGATTTGTGTACGCTGTATTTGAAAATATCTCTAGCCATTTTTTCTGGTGTTTAGGTACGCCATAGACCTTAATTTGTTTATTATTCAATTTGTAGTAATCTTGATAAAAGTCTACTTCATAATGTGAAAACAAATATGCGTTAGTATTGATAGTATTCAATTGTCTAGTTTCATCTCTTATCCCAGCTGTAGAATATGTCTCTATACCTTGGATGCCTGTTCCATGCAAAATTGAGTAGTTTGCTGAATTAACAGAAACATCGTAAAAGTCTTTAAAATATGATTTTCTCAATTCTGATACGCATAGAAGAGATATATGTTTATTGTTCTCAAGTGAACTAATATCAAAAATATTTTTTGGATGAATTATCTCAAGATACGACTTATATAGTGAATGAACTAATTCTGAAAATATTTTCAGTTTTAGTTTGTTAAATAATCTTCTAGGGTAATTAAATATTTTTAATTTTGTATTCCTGTTTAATTTTTTAGCATCTTTAAATGAGTTTGTGTGTAAGAGAAGTTCCGAATCAGATCTAAATATGATTAAATCAAATATATCTCGAGATATTTTTATTAATTCAGATTCTTCATTTATTTGATCAATCACACCTTTTTGACTTGCTATAAAGATAAATTTTGCTGATGGAATTTTATTTTTTAATTTTTGTAGAACCGGCAACCAACTATCTAGGGCTCCTAGGCTAGGTGAGCAATGAAATAAAAAAGAAGGGGTATTACTTTTTGTGATTTTTTTTCTGTTAAACATTTTTTCATATATAGCTGAGTATTATAATTTTTTAATCACAATATACTATTACCGAATCAATTTTTATAAGATCTTTTGGTAAATTATGTGTCTTAAATATCTCATATTTCATCTTACCATTAAGAATAAGGAGGTTAAACTTTGAATTATTTATCGCAGTCTTACTTAATGTAACTCGGTAAAACCCATTATGCTCTTTATTTGTTGATAATACAGTTTTTTTACTTTCATATAATTCTTTTGTGTTAGGAAATAATGATGCCACATGACCATCCTCTCCCATACCTAATAGAATTAAATCTAGAGAAATTAGTTTATTTTGAAAGAATTTGATCAAGTCTTGTTCATATGAATTTGCAGCTAAATTCGGATCAAGTTCTCCTTTGATACGATTGACTGAACCAACAGTCGCAAGCTTAGAGATTAAATTCTCGTAGGCTAAATAATAGTTACTATCATTATTGGTAGGCTCTACACATCTTTCATCTACCCAAAAGAAATGAACTTTCGTCCAGTCAACTGAATTACTATGATTATCAATAAGGTGTTTATAAACATACTTCGGAGTTCTTCCCCCTGAGAGGGCTATAGTGAATTTACCCGTATCATCGATACACTGGTTGGCTATTTCGATAATTGTGTGGCTTATTTTTTTAAAAAATTCTTCTTTTATATAAGTTTTTTCAATATCAATATTCAAACTCATGATCTAATAATCATCTTTCTCATAAACATGATCAACATCATACCTGCTAACCGCAATTCTTATCGCTACCTTATCACCAACAGCAGTAATTTTATGTTTTTTATTCTTCTTCATGAAAACCAGATCACCCTGTTTAATAAGTTTTTTTTCTCCTTCTATCTCCCACTCCCATACACCTTCGATGATATACCACCATTCGTTCCAGTCAGGATGATGATGTCTGCGATTTCCCTCTCCAGGGAGTTGGCAGATGAGTGTTGCTGAATTCGATTTTGTGTTCACGAGTGTGTGAGACCACGAGGATGATCGACCATATTGTGAAATTAAATCAGGTACATTCGTGATTTCCTTGTTAGCCATATCAAATACTGATTTAGCTACACCATCTTGTTTCAAAATATTCGGAACATTTGCATCTGCTTTTGAATTATTTTTTGTGCTCATTACAGTCTCTATCTTTTATACAGTGTTATAACGAATATTAATCTATTATTAGTATAGCTGATACTACTTTTTTCTGAAGATATCATTAAAATTTATCCATCTAAATATTGGCCACCATTTATATCGAGACCACAACCAGTCATGTAGCTATTATCATCACTCAATAGAAACTCAATTGCCTTCGCAACTTCAATCGATTCTAGTATTCTTCCTAGTGGAATATCCTTAATCATGCTATCAATTTCATTTTTGCTAATATTTTTTTGTAACATAGGTGTCGACGTCATGCTTGGAAAAATTGAGTTTATTAATACACCATCTTTAGCAAAATCTATGCTTAGTTGTTTTACCATTCCACTCAGTGCGCTTTTAGACATTGTATACTCAATACCAGAAAACTTACTATATACTCTGGATGCAAAAGAGTTTAATACAACAATTTTTCCTTTAGTTTTCACCAATTTTTCATAAGCATATTTTATCGTCAATAATGCTCCTGTAACGTTAGTCTTAATAATCTTCTCCCAAATAGTTTGATCAAAATTTAGAATATCTTTTTTAGAAGATGTGATTCCTGTGCAATACACCAAGCCATCTATTTTACTAATATCCTCGAAAAAAGTAATAATGCTTTTCTCATCGCATACATCAAGATATTTGTATTCAAGATTAGAGTTCTTTGGCTTGTTTCGACCACCGATAGTTATCTTATGGCCCTTCTTACTGAAGTACTCAGCTGTTTCTAATCCTATACCCGAAGTTCCACCTATGATTAATATCAATGTCAGCCTCACTCATAAAATTTTATTTCTTTTTTCTTTTGTTTTTTCAAAGCCAGAATAATTGCTTCTGCCAATAAAAAATCTTTCTCGTTGTCAATGTCTATTGTTGAAAGACCATTAAGTTCGTAGTAACCAACTTTACTGTCGCAACCATGATAACCACATCCGTATTTTTTCATATTACTGATAAAAGATTTATATTCCCAACCCATCAGAACAGTAGTATACGCTTTTATAGGCTCCATTTCTTGAGAAGGTGGATTTTTTTTAAATTTGTCAAAGTTTAACGCTGTATTTTTATGTAAACAGGCAATCTGTTTATGTTCTACACTAATAAGTGTATTGAGATTATTTTTGATCATATGACTGGTAAATGCCTGAATCTCATCTAGACTTACCAGAGGAGATGTGGGTAAAACTTGAATAAGTATATCACCATCTACATTTTGCATGAAATCTAAAGCGAAATCATCATTTGTTGCTGAGTCTGTTGAAAATTTTTTGTCTCTGTAGTGAAACTTCACATCATATTCTTGGGCAATTCTCTCAAAAATTAGATCATCAGCGTTTAAGTAAATTTCATCAAAAAGCGTTGACTGTTTGATGGTTTCTAAAATATATGCCACTAGAGGTTTACCATCTATGAGTCTAATATTTTTTTTCGGGACTCTTTTGCTTCCTATTCTAGCTGGTACCATCGCAATAATTCTTTTCATATGTTTGACTGTCTTTCGTTTATATTAATGGTAATAATTCGATATATACTTTTTTAATTCACTCTCTATTTTACCATTCATTTCAAAGGGTGTTAATTCTACATCACCAAAACTGATAGGTATTATCAGATTATATTGATTAGTATCATTTTTTTTATCAATTTTTAAAGCATCTATAAAATCATCAAATGAAAAATCAATAAAGTCAGAAGTTCTCATATTAAATCTAAGTGTTTTATGAAGTTTTTTAAATTCATCGATGTTCAATTTGTTAGTTTGAAGCGCGATATAATTTGCCATATCAAGACCAATCGTCACTGCAATCCCATGAGGAATAAGAAAATTTGTTGCTGCTTCAAGAGCATGACCAAATGAATGTCCGTAGTTCATTTTTAATCTCAAACCTTGATCTAGAGGATCTACTTCAAGAATTTTGTTTTTTAATTTTAATGAATTGAAGATCATTCTAGATAAGACTGATTTATCTTTTTTATATTTCTCCATCTGATCTATCACCAGCTCAGTAGACTCTTTGCCTGATAACATGTGAACTTTTAATATTTCACCAAGTCCAGATCTTATATCGTTATCTGTGAGTGTATCTAAAAAGCTATCTTGAACAATAATAAGCGATGGTGGATAAAAATTTCCAATGATATTTTTCCATGTTTTGAAATTAAGCGAGCTTTTCCCGCCTATACAACTATCAGCTTGAGCTAAAAGAGTGGTTGGTAACCATATCCACTTAATTCCTCTGAATAATATGCTTGATGCAAAAGTTACTAAATCTTGGGTAATTCCACCTCCCACGGCAACAATTGAATCATTTCTTTTAACACCCAACGATATTAATTGTTCGCAAATATCAAATGACTCATTTGGTCTTTTTTTGTCTTCAGTCGCATCCACAAAAATAAGCTTCCCTAAATCTAATTTAAGTTTATTTTTATAAAGCTGCCAGACTCTTCTATCAATTATCACAGCTTTTGTTGCTTGAAAGATCTCAGTTAATTTATGCTTTTCAATATTGAAAAGTAGTTCGTATGTTTCTTTGTCTGAGTATATGTTTAACTTATTCAACTGTAAATCCACCATCGACTATGATATTTTGACCTGTTATATAAGTATTTTGATCTGACGCAAGAAATAATACAGTGTTACTTACGTCATCAGACGACGCCAACCTCATCAGAGGAATTTTATCTTTAATTTGTTTCATTTCATGGCTTCCGAGTATTTCACGAGTAAGTTCCGTATCAACAAACCCTGGAGACACAGCATTAACGAGAATATTATACTTTCCTAGATCAACAGCCATAGTCTTAGTCAAACCAATTAGTCCAGCTTTGCTAGCAGTGTATGCATTCCTCCCTTCTCTAGTAACAACTCCAAAAATTGATGCAATGTTAATAATATAACCATACTTTTTTTCTATCATTTTTTCTGAAACAACAGAAGATAAATAAATTGGCGCATTTAAATTTGTGAGAAGAATGTTGGATATATCATCCTGATTAATCTCGTAAATTTTGGATATCTTATTCATGCCAGCATTGTTTATTAATGTATCAAATCCACCATGTTTACTAATAATTTGATCAACTCTCTCTTTCCAATTACTTTCAATATCTATTGAAAGTTGTTCATAATTGTTTTTATTGCACCAGTCAGGCGGACTTTCCTTGGTACCTGTAATAATTACATCTGCTCCGCTTTCAATAAAATTCTCAGCAATTTTCTTTCCAATCCCTCGTGTTCCTCCGGTAACAAGTACTTTTCTTTGTTCAAATCTAATGTTCATATATACTCACTAGTCGAGATATGTTTCGTGCAAAATATAATACTAAAACAAAATAAGGGTGTTTTATCCTTCAAGTATATGGGCAATACAAAATAAGTCCTATATATTAAATACAAATAATTAGTCGGACCGTATTTATTCATGTTATAAACTCTCCTGCATCTTTGTTGTTATCAAGCCCATCAATAGCAGACAACCCCATTTGTAAGATAGCCTCATTGGTGCTTCCTCCAACATGAGGAGTCACTAAAATATTATCTAAATTTACAAGATCATTATCTTGAGGTGGTTCTACCTCAAGCACATCTAATGCAGCTCCAACAATTCTCTTCTCTAATATCATATTTTTTAGCTCAGTCTCATCAATTAGACCCCCACGTGCTAGATTAATTAATATAGAGTCTTTTTTTAGTAATTGTAACTTCTCTTTATTTAAAATATTTCTTGTTGTCTCATCTAATGGTGTGTGAAGTGTAACTACATCTGATGATGATAATAATTCATCAAGCCCTGAGGGTATAATATTATATTTTTCATAAAATTCAGGGAAACTTCTAATATCGTTAACTATTATTTTACAGTTATATGGTTGCAACAGTTCAACTACATCTTTACCAATGTGACCACAACCTATAATGCCAACAGTGCAATTTGATAACTGTCTACCTTTGACCTGATACCATCTGCCAGATTTTACTTCTGAATTCGAGAAAACAGTTTTGTGTAAGAGAGATATAGCAGATGAGATTACTAACTCTGCCACGGAGCGTTTGTTAACACCACCTGTCCAACCGAGTTTTATTTTATTCTTGTGCAGTGCTGCAAGATCAAGCGTATCTAATCCCACACCATATTTACCAATCACTTTTAAATCTGGCAAGTGTTTAATAATCGCCTCATCGATAATCTCCAGCGCAACGATAGCCTTCTCATAACCTCTCAAAAAGTCTACGAGTGCATTCCCATATAATATTTTTCCATCATCATTAAATTTTGTATCAGGATATATTTTCAATAATTTACTTCTCAAGACAGGATGTTTAGAAAATGATCGAGAAGTGACTGCAACTGACTTCATAAAATTTCCTTTATCATTTTTTACTAAAACCAGACTTGCTGTAGATATCCTCTACCAATTTAAGAACATTGTAAGCATCATCACTCGTGCCATTATGGATACTCTCACTTCCAGCGACAGCATTAAAGAATTCCTTAACCTCAAGAAGCCATGAATCATCGTTTTCAAACCATGTGCTGCTTTCTCTAGGTTTACCCATTGCGTGTGTAATATCCTCAAACTCTCTTTTTCCAACAACTAGCTTCTCGGGTGCATAACTTCTAGTTGTTGATAAGATCCCATCAAGATTAATATAGCCTTGGTCAAAACAAAGTTCTAATAAGAATTTATGTCTCCACTGAGTAGCTGATGAATGAAGCATTGCCGTTACTTTCTCGCTATTCTGCATCATTACAAAAGCATTATCCTCTGCTTCTACATCCCAAAATGCAGTAGTTACAAAACTATTTATCCTTTCAAATTTACTTTTAGAGAAATACAGCATCAAATCAAGCATGTGTATTCCCTGATCAATAAGAATCCCACCACCAGAAAACTTCTGAAAATTGCGCCAATTTTTATCATAATCAATGCTACCTGCTTTTCCGTATACTCCTCGCATCCACAAAAGCTTACCCATCTCCCCGCTATCAATGAGCTTTTTAGCCTCTATAACAGAATAGTGATAGCGATGATTAAAACCATATTTCAGTATTTTCCCAGATTTTTTCTCCTCATCTATTACCTTGGCAAGTTCTTGAGTGGTCGTTGCAGGAGGTTTCTCACAAAAGACATGTATGCCTTTTTTGAAAGCTGTAATAGTATAATCAGCGAGGACATTATTAAACGCACAAACAAAAACAACATCAAGATTTTGTTTCAGTAATTCATCATAACTATTACATACAGTTGCAGATTCAGTTTTTATCTGAGTGGGATCAATATCATATATCGCTACGACTTGAGCGTTTTCTATTTGTTCAACAGTTTTTGCCCTTAACTGTCCAATTTTCCCATACCCAGCAATCCCGACTCTAAACAAGTGGTCCTCTTTGGATATAATAAGAATAAATTAGATGATCCAGTATCATGTGAACATCTTCAACTAGGCCATACTCGCCTTTTGGTGTGTCAACATGAAAATTAATGTCTGATTTTTTTTTCAGATGTCCACCCTCAAATCCAGTAACACCAATGACTTTACAACCTAACTCTTTTGCATAATCTACTGCCTTTACGATATTAGGGGAGTTACCACTACAAGATATCGCGATAACTAAATCATCTTGTGATAGAAGACCTTTCATTTGCATAAAAAATATATTTTCATAACCAATATCATTAGCTATTGCTGTAACAGCTGGAGAGTTGTCACCAAGGCTTACAACATCTAAGTTAATAATATTTCTCCTTCTTAGTCCGGCACCAAGATCATTCACCATGTGTGAAGCAGTAGCTGAGCTTCCTCCATTCCCTAAGATATAAACTCTAGACTTCTTTTTTATAGTTTCATTTAATGCATCAACAATTTCACTAACAACACTAGGATCAATGCTATCAAGAGTTGATTTTAATTGCGCTAAATAACTACTGGTAAATTTTTCAACATTCATAGTTTTAGCCTGGAGTTTTTGATTCGATCTAGATTATGGACTCGTAAAATATTTGATGCAACTGCTTAGCATTATATGAGTATATATCCAAAAATTGGTTCCTGCAACTAACCCCAGCAGATATAAGAACGTCATTAGATTGTATTTTTTTTATTAATCCGTCAAGAGATTGATGAGCAATTTTCTCTGATATTTCAGGATTTTTGTAGCCAAAGTCGCCTGCCATCCCGCAGCAACCTGCATTCACAATTTCGTATTCTATATCAGGAATAAGTTTCATAGCTTGCTTTAGATTATCCAGGGACGTGAGCGTTTTTTGATGACAGTGTGTAAATAGCCATACTTTCGATTTGGAGCCATGTAGTTTTGGAAGTGATCCTCTATTCTCCAATTCTATAATTAATTCCTCGAATAAGTGTACCTTTGGAATATTATTTGTCAGTAAGTCCTTTGCCTCATCGCGCCAGACAAGCGTCTCACTAGGTTCGACTCCCATGATAAGATCATCTTCTCCCACATTTGCTAGTTTACTTGTAATATCCTCAAGCTCTTCTCTGGCCTCGATCAATAACCCCTTTGATATCATAGCCACAACTGAATTAGTGTATGGAACTAGTTTTATGTTGACTTCACAAGCTTCAAGGAACAAAAGTAGTTCTTTGCCTTTCTCTAGATCAAAATACTCTGTAAAGATATCGCATAGAATCCAAACTGTTCTGTTAAATGTTTTTTTATTATGCTGATTATTCTTCCAATAAGAACTGAGTGTGCCACTCTGAAGCGCTGGTGATTGTCTATGGAAACCCATTGCTTTCATAACAAAATAGTTGTTTTTGAAAATATTAAAAATATTTGGGATATAAGATCCAAATTTCAAAATTCTTCCTAAATTTTTTATGTACCATAACTCAAATTGGTTCTGATTTTTTTGCGTTTGGAACAAATATTCAGATTTAAGCTTGGTCATGTCCACATTGGCAGGACATTCTCTCTTGCAAGCTTTGCAGCCGAGACATAAATCTAATGCTTCTTCAAGATTATTATTTTTTAATTCAGATGAAGTTATGTTAGAGTCAAGAGCTCTTCTTAACAAATTCGCACGACCGCGTGTTGAAAATCTGTCTTCACGAGTAGCTTTATATGACGGACACATTATTCCTCTTCCAACTGATTGCCGGCAAACACCAGCACCATTACATTTCTCAGCAGCATAGAAAAAAGAAATATCATTACTCCAGTTAAGGATAGTATCAAAATTATTTGTTGGCTGCTTTACACCTCTTAAGTTACTTAACATTGCTTGATCACTAATAATAACCCCAGGATTGAATAAGTTGTATGGATCAAATACTTTCTTTAAGTCTACGAGGTGTTTATAGATATTTTCACCAAATTGCTCTCTCAGAAAAGCAGAGCGTATTCTTCCATCACCATGCTCGCCCGATAGAGAGCCTTTAAACCTTTTTACGGTTTTTGATGACTCTTTTGCAATATTTAGCATTTTGGTACGGTCGTCAACGTTTGTAAGATTGAGCAATGGTCTTATATGTATTAAACCAACAGATGCATGCCCATAATAAACAGCACTAGTATTTTGACTGGTTATATATTTTTTCATATGCTGATAATAGGAGTAAAGGTGCTTAATAGGCACGGCTGCATCTTCAATAACTGTCAATGCTTTTTTTGGTCCAACCTTACCCATCAAAAGACCCAATCCAGCTTTTCTAATTTCCCAAACCTTATACTGCTCGTTCGGCTTCAACACTTCAACATGATAACAGTTATGATTTAGCAACCAGTTTTTACAGTCTCTCATTTTCAAATCAAGTTGCCGTTGAGTATCAGAAAAAAATTCTATAATTAAAACTGATTCGGGATTTCCTTTAATCCATGATCTGTTACATGCTTGCTGGATATTACCTTTACTGGCATCTAAGGTCAGCTTATCCATATACTCAACAGCTGCGGGTGTATGCTCTAGTAATCTATTGATTAAACTGAAGGCAGCCAAATCTGATGAAAAATGTCCTACCATTAGACCTTTATGATTTGGTAGTTCAACCAGTTTAAGCTTCGCCCTAACAACTACTCCAAGTGTTCCCTCAGATCCACAGATTAGGGGGGCAAGATTAAACTTTTTCCCATTGGGATTAAATGGTTGATGATTTCTCAGTAAGATATCTAGTGCGTATCCAGTGTTTCTTCTAATTAAGCTCTCATCAGGAAACGCATTGAGTATATCTTTACTCTCAGTGCTTAAAAGATTTATTATAAAACGATATATCTCGCCCTCACGGTTTTTTAGAGATAGCTTTTCCCTTAATTCTATTTCGTCTAATTCTTCAAATGTTGTTAAAGTCCCATCTGATAAGACAACTTCAACCGACTGTACATGTTCTCGAGTAGAGCCATACAAAACTGAATATGAGCCACAAGAGTTGTTACCAATCATTCCACCAATCATCGCTCTGTTCGCAGTTGCAGTATCAGGCGCAAATTTAAGATTATAAGGTTTAAGAAAGTCATTCAAATCTTCTTGAATTACTCCTGGTTCTACAATGACTTCTCTGTTTGGTAGAGACAAACTAACAATATTAGTTAAGTATTTAGAAACATCAATCAGAACACCATTACCAATAGCTTGTCCGCCTATTGATGTGCCGCCAGCCCTTAATGTGAAAGACCGCTTATCAAGAATCAGTTTTCTTATAGTCGTGACCAGATCATCAGAGCTAATGGGTGAGATAAGTTCAGAGGGCTCGATTTCGTAAATCGATGCGTCAGTGGTTATTGTATTAAATGATTTTATTTTATTTAACTCCATGTAATTATCTAAATTTTTTGATACTGCATTTCCTGAGAATCTAGACTCATCCTTAATATAGATCTACATACTACTCTCGATGATGTTTGATAAATACCATTTATAAGTCTGTTTGAGTCCATCTTTAAGACTCGTGCTGTGCCTCCAACCTAAATTAGATAATAGTGTAACATCAATAAGTTTTCTAGGTGAACCATCAGGCATAGTTGGGTCAAAAGAAAGTTTTCCTTGATAGCCAACCACTTCTTTGATAATTTCAGCCGCTTCTTTGATGCTAATGTCTTTGCCAGTTCCAATATTTATATGTGACAGCATTGGTTCAGTATATTTTTTATAAATATCCTCACTAAGCTCAAATACGAACAAAGATGCTTCAGCCATGTCATCAACATATAAAAATTCGCGCATTGCACTGCCTGATCCCCAAACTGTAACTTCTCTCTCATTATTAGTTTTCGCTTTATGAAAACGGTCAATTAATGCTGGAATGATATGAGAATTTTCTGAATGAAAAGTGTCATTAATACCATAAAGATTCGTTGGCATCACTGATCTAAAATCAGTTCCATGCTGACGATTGTATGACTCACACAGCTTTATGCCTGCTATCTTTGCAACAGCATATGGCTCGTTAGTTGGTTCTAAAAAGCCAGATAAAAGTGCATTTTCCTGCATTGGTTGTTTTGCTTCCCTAGGATAAATACATGTGCTACCCAAGAATAACAACCTTTTCACTCCATGAAGAAATGCTGAGTGAATAACATTAAACTCAATCATTGTGTTTTTATAAATAAAATCAGCAGGGTATGTATTATTTGCATAAATACCCCCAACTGCTGCTGCAGCCAGAATGACGTAGTCGGGTTTTTCTTTTTCAAAAAATTTCTGTACATGTGCTTGATTGATTAGGTCTAAATCTTTATGACTTCGTGTAACTAGATTTGTAAAACCACTTCCCTCTAGATATCTGACAATAGCAGAACCAGTCAAACCTGTATGACCAGCGACATAGATCTTATCATTATGATTCATAGCTAACGTATCTACTCATTGAAGTCTTGTGTTTTGAATCCATGTTTTTTCACTAAGCAATCTCGTTTGGCGATATTTATATCATTATCCATCATCTCTTGGACCATTTCTTCTAATGTAATTTTAGGTTCCCATCCAAGTTTTTCCTTAGCCTTAGATGGATCACCCAACAAGCTGTCTACTTCTGAAGGTCTAAAATACCTTGGGTCAACCGCCACAATTAAATCTCCTGTTTCGGAATCATAACCTTTCTCATTTTGGCCTTCCCCCTCCCAGTGCATTGTTTTGTTTAAATGACCCCATGCTAAATTAATGAAATCTCTCACAGAATTTTGTCGACCAGTAGCTATACAAAAGTCATCAGGTTTATCTTGTTGTAACATTAGCCATTGCATTTCGACATAATCTTTTGCATGACCCCAGTCACGCTTGGCATCTAAATTTCCCAAATATAGAGTTTTTTGTAAACCTAGACAAATCCGTGATAAACCTCTAGTGATTTTACGAGTCACAAATGTCTCACCGCGCACTGGAGATTCATGATTAAATAAAATGCCATTACAAGCATACATACCATAAGCCTCACGATAATTTACAGTGATCCAGTAAGCATAAAGCTTTGCTGCCGCGTATGGAGATCTTGGATAAAACGGAGTGGTTTCTTTCTGAGGATTTTCTTGAACTTTGCCATACAGCTCTGATGACGATGCCTGATAGTATTTTGTTTTGTTAATCAAGCCTGAAATCCTCACAGCATCGAGTATTCTGAGTGCACCAAGACCTACAGTATCAGCTGTATATTCTGGAGATTCAAAAGATACTGCAACATGCGACTGAGCTCCTAAATTATATATCTCATCTGGCTTAATTGTTTGGATTATTCTTACCAAATTCATCGAGTCAGACAAATCTCCATAATGTAAGATGAATCTTCTATCAATTTCATGAGGATCTTGATATAAGTGATCAATCCTATCAGTATTTAACAATGATGAGCGACGCTTGATCCCATGAACTTCATAACCTTTGTTGAGCAGGAATTCTGCCAAATAAGCACCATCTTGCCCTGTAATTCCTGTAATTAATGCTATTTTATTTTTCGCCATAACTGCTCCTTGATTAGTCTAAAAAAACATAGGCCGTTAATTATAACTCTTTATGGAACAATTGAACACACAGAGTATTGATACGAGAGTCGAATTTAGAGTTTACGATTGAAATATTTCATTCTACATTTAAACTCTTATAAGTTAGGTTTTCAAAGAATTTTTGACTTTAAGCTACTATAGTAATCACTGATCTTGTGAATAAAGTTCTCTTCTTTCAATATCTTCCTCATTACACTCTTCACCATATTGAATTTCGATAATGTGACAAGGCTCGTCAAAAGGATTTGTGATTTGATGCCATTGTCCGATAGGTGCTACAAAGTAATCAAATGTTTTAAGTTGTATCTTTTTCTTATTATCTGGATCGTCTTTACTGAAATACACAATAGTTGATCCTTTACTAACTAGCCATATTTCATTTCTTTTAAAATGTCGCTGGAAGCTTGTACCTTTTTGGGAGCCGATTATTAGTTCCTTTACTTTTACATTGCCCTCTTTAAAAAGATTATTAAATGATCCCCATGCTCTATTCTCGTTATAGTACATCCATTTTTTTAAAATCCATGATGATGAATTCTTCTTATCTATACCACCAACACTAAAAATAAATTCAACATCCTCAACAGACATTTCTGGAATATTTTGCGAATTTCTATCGCCTCCATTTGCAAATATTATTTTATCATCTGGATAAGTTTTTTTAATATCATGCAAAGCTTTAGATGCGCTACCATCTTTGTCATCGAAAGATATGACCTTGTCTACATATGATAGGCTTTCCAAAATTATCTTTCTTTCATTAAATGGCATGAAGTAAGACCCTTTCTTGTTGATTAGCCATTCGTCACTATTTAAAGCGACAACTAGTTTATCTCCAAGGTTACGTGCTGCTTTGAAATATGCGATATGTCCTGAGTGTACTGGATCAAAACCGCCGCTTACAACTATAATCTTCATATACTTACTTCTTGTATTTCTTTTGAGCCCAAGTTTTATTGAACTCTAATTTATTTGATTCCTTTTTCTTATATAACCAAGGAAATAAATCGCTCTCTTTGAAAACTTTAGATACAAAAAAAGCAAACTGATTCTGTTGTTTATAGAATATTTTTGTAAAAATAATATACAGTGGCTTTAATAAAAAGAGAAGCGCCAACTTAAGACTATTTTTCAATTCTAACTCTGGTGTACAGGGATACGCGCTTCCATAGTCATATAAAATAGTATGTTTGCAAATCGGATCAAAAGATTGAATGGTTTTTTCTATTTCTCTCTCTGTCCATCTATAAACATAGTTTGGTATCTCCGTATTATTTACACCTCCATGCGTGCAATTGTTATAAAATACCGCTGCATGCTCATATTCTTGTGAAAAATCAAGCTTAGTTGCTATTCTCATTATCAATGAATCTCTAGACTCAAAAGCAAGTAGACCTATCTTTGAAACCCTGTACATTTCCAGTAATACCTTATGTGGCATAGGTGCGTGATGTATAGCTGCGTGAATGACGACATAATCAAAAGAATTGTTATCATAAGTAAGAGATTGAGCATCTTGATATTCCCATTTAAAAGGTGCGAATTCATCTGGCGAAGTACGTGTATCAAGGTTGGACAGCGTTACATTTGTATACCCAAGCTCCTCGAAAGTTTGTTTATCTAATGATCCGCCACCGCAAACTAAAACAGATGCAGCTCTATTAGGTATCCTTTTGCTGAGTATTTTTGAGTAAAATAGATGTCTAGAATTTATCATTTTAATGCCTAGTATACTTATACACCAATTAATAATGAATTATTCAGAAGATTATGGTGTATTTTTTGATTTATGTTTGCTCTCTTTACGTATGCGTATTGCCTCACGAAACATGAGATAAGTAATTCCGAGAAATATTCCCAGCATAACAGCGACTACTATTAGAAGATTGACTCTCGGCCAAGCTTTAATTGGTATTTCTGGCCGGTAGATTAAAAACACATTTGCTCCTTTCTCTGCCTCCATGATGTACCTGTCAACAGCTAAAAGCTTAGATGTAATGATATCCGTAGTAGCACCAAAGTCATTTGACCGCTTATTAATGATGTTAATTTCCTCTCTTGCTCTTAAGATATATTCTTTAGTTAACATGTCATTTATATAACCAGCGTAATTATAGAAGTCGTCTAGCAGTCTCAATTGATTTGATTTTACAAGTATGAATGCCCCTATATCTTCATCTTTATCTAGAATTGCAGTTCTGATCTTATCTGGCTTATTTACTAAAACATTTCCAACTACAATATTATTGGTAAAATCATTGTACATAAGCAGGCTGTTTTGATTATTTTTCTTCCAATCATCAAATAAACTTTGGTTATAAAACAATTTGTTGAAATCTTTTATTGGTATCCTCTGATCACTTGTTGAATAGAACGGAGGGATAACATCGACGGAGTATATTATTTTTGACTCATACTCAGGTTCAACTAAGTTGATGTATATAGAAACTGATACAAGAGTAGCTACAATAAAAGAAATAATAATACCTTTGCCGTTCCACAAAGTTTCAAAAAAATCTAGCAGCCCAATATCGTCAGTATCTACTTGGCTCATTTAACTCAGTATTATAATTAGATTAAACATTTATAGTATATTACTACATTGATTACATAATAATAGACCTTATTATTTTTCTGACGAAGATATCAAACAAACTTTAGTGATTTATTTACATCTTAGAAAGTTCATATGGAAATGTCATATTTAATATACAATAGAAAAGATAGAATGTGATATGGTTTTAGATATGATGCTTTATAGCATACTATATAAACTATATAATTATTAATACATCATAACCGGACATGAAATAGTGAAAAACAATATACGAGGACTTAAAGAAGAAGATATTTGGGATTATGAAAATGGTTTTTATTGGTTTTCTTCAAAATCTCGACTTAATAAAACACTGGCGCAATACGAGATCTATAAAAGCATTGTTAATATACCTGGACATATCTTTGAGTTAGGTGTTCTCAAAGGAGCTTCTCTAATCCGGTTTGCCACCTTTCGTGATGCACTTGAAAATGATTTCTCCAGAAAAATAATAGGATTTGATGCATTCGGTAAATTCCCTACTGCTAATCTTGCAGCAGAGAATGATTTAGAGTTTGTGAAAAATTTCGAGGCTGAGGGAGGAGATGGGCTCAGTAAAATTGAAGTTGAACAAGTGCTTAATTCAAAGGGATTTGAAAATTTTAATCTAGTTGAAGGTAATGTTTTTGATACTATTCCTAATTACCTCAAAGATAATCCCGAGACGAGAATAGCATTGTTGCATCTTGACATGGATGTAAAGGAGCCAACAGATTTCGCACTAGAATTGCTCTATGATAGGGTTGTTCCCGGTGGAGTAGTAATATTCGATGACTACAATGCGGTAGCAGGTGAGACAATATCTCTGGATGAGTTTGTAAGTAAACATCACCTTAAACTAGAAAAGTTACCATTCTATAACGTTCCAACTTTTGTTAGAAAGCCAATCTAGCAAGGCAGAATAAATGTGCAAGAAAAAAGTAATTTAAAAGTTTCTTTAATCACTCTTACATATAACTCATCAAATACTGTAAGAAGGACACTTAAATCAATTCTCGAACAAAATTTTCAAAGTATTGAGCATATTATTGTTGATGGGTATTCTTCAGATGATACACCTTCGATAATAGAGGAATATAAAGATATGTCTGAAATTGAGGTTAGAATTATAAAGCAGAAACCCTCTGGAATTTATAGTGCTCTTAATCTTGGTATAGAAATAGCCACAGGAGATGTTATTGGGGTTATGCATTCTGACGATTACTTTGAAGATAGAAATACCCTCAAAAGGGTAATGAGTGGTTTTGATGAATCTACTTTGGGTGTATTTGGAAATATAAATATCATAAATCATAA
>MDSZ01090461.1_pt1 | contig 20286 bp, 19 predicted proteins | sample 811201 | NCBI WGS metagenome assembly MDSZ01 (sample SAMN05326647, study PRJNA326480) | marine metagenome | isolation source: seawater | place: Indian Ocean: North | collected 2010 | reverse complement strand
TGGATCATATTCTAAATCCTTTATTTTTTTATATCTCTCTGATGGTCCAGAAAAAATTTCATTTTTTATATCTTGGTGCTTTATATTAAAATAATTTCCCTTAGGGTCATCTAATTTGAAAAACATATTTTTATAAACAACTTTTCCCATCATTAGATCCTTAACTCTTTTCAGCAATTCTTTCGTATGACTTTTTGATATGATTTGACCAAGTTTTGCGTATCCCTTTTGATTATATTCCTTTATTATTTTTTGGAATTTTTTTTCAGTAAAATTAATTTCTTTTATTTCTTTCATAAATGTTAGTATATTTTAATCAATGCATTATAGCGAATATTTTTTAAGAAAGAAAAATATAATAAACCAAGAAATTTTCAATAAAAAAATAAACTGGTTTTTTGACATAAAGTCTATTTTACTCCACAAGATTAAAAGTAAAGATGTAAAGTGTTTCGCAACTCAGTTAGCTAATGATTACAAAAAACTTAGGGATTTCAAAGATACAAAAAATAAATCTGTAAAGATCAAGGTTAGAAAACTTGAGAATTTTTTAAAAAAAAATAAGTATTTAAAATTAAATAATTTGCTCAAATATTTTCAACAGCAGGATATTGATAAATATTTCAAATATTTTTTAATACAAGGAAGTGTGGCTTCAAAAGACTATATAGTTGGGTGGAGCGATGTTGATACTTGGACCGTTATAAAAGATGAAATTTTATGGAATCCAAAAGAGTTAATAAAACTGAGAAAAATTTTATATAATTTTTATAAAAAAATAAATTCTTTCTCAAAATTTCAACATCATGGAATAATATTATATACAGAAAAAGATATTAAAAACTACCTGCCAGGCTACTTACCAAAAGAGGCTTTGATTAATAATATTGCCATAAATAAAAATTTTAGAGGGGAAATAGAATTTTTTTTGAGTAATAAACAAAATAATTTATCTAAAAAAATTTTAAAAGATAAGTATTTTTTTTTAAAGCAAGCCATAAAAAATCAAAAATATAATCACCATGTATTAAAAAAAATTCCAAGAATTCCTTTTAAAAAAAATGACCCCTTTTTATTTGAACTTTTCTATCACATGGGGACCATACTTAACATTCCAATCTTATTTTTAGACTCTATAGGTAAAAGTTCACACAAAAAATCATCATTTAATAAATTTTACAAATTGATAAAAAATGAACCAGTAAAAAATTTTATATTTAAACATGAAAAAATTAGAAAAAATTGGAAAAGTTATAATGTAAAAAATTTCAAGATACCAAAAAAACTATTAGACGAACTTGGTAATGATTATTTTGAAAATTGCTTAAAAACTTATAAAATCGTTTTAAACAAAATTAAAGATACCAAGTAAATCTATATAATCCCTTTTTATAATTATTTTTTTTTAAGTCTAGATAACATTTATTCAAAAATTTAATCTTTAAATCTAAATAATCTAAATATTTTTTTTCAAAAAAATAGAATTTTTTATTTATGTTAAAATCCTTTTTAATTTTTTTTGATAAACTTAAATCTTTTGAAGCATAATAGTTAAATAGTTGTCCTAATATAAAAGGAATATCATTCTTTTTTTTTACTTCATACTCATATTTTATTTTATTATTGAATTGATATTTAAAATTTAATTTTTTATTTGATGGAAATTTTTTATCTAAAATTTTAATTGACTCATGACAAAAATATTCATCGTATGATATTATTTTTTTAATAAATAATAAGTTTTTTTTTACAGATCTAAATTTTATAAAGTTTTTTCTAAATAATGAATATTCATTAAAGTTTACTTTTTTTTTCATTTTAATTTTATTAATTTTTAAAAAGTAATAAAATTGATGATATGAATAAAATAATGACTTAAGGACCCTTAAGTTAGTGAAATTTAATTTCTTTTTTATACTCTTTATAACTCTTCTTCTCTCGTAATATCTCTCTAAAAAAGAGGATAATGCTCGATATTCTTTTATTTTAAGAGGAAGATTTTTAATGACCTTTTTTTTATACTTGATTGAATATATTTTTAAATCTTCAAAAAGAAAAATTGTTTCTTTAAATTTATTTGGAATATAAATAATCGTTCCATCTAAAATTTTTTTTTTTATATAAATTGGAATCTTAATTTTTTTTTTTAAAGAATTATAAACAAAAATTAGATCTAGGTCAGACGCTGTATCAGTTAAAGATCCATATACCCAAATATCATGTAACTCCTCGTTATCTTTAATTATTTTTTCAAGCTTGCTTACGATTTTTTTATTTATTTTCAAAATTTTTATTCAAAATTACTATTGCTTTTTTTAAACTTTTTAGCATATAAGCCACCTCATGGTTAGTCATCCAAACATGAAAAGGGAAAGAAATCATATTGTTGAAAAAAGCATCTGTATTTTTACAATTAGCACTTCCAAAACCCATTTTTTTAAATAATGGATATTTATATAATGGATAATATTGAACAGCACATTTGATCTTAAATTTTTTATATAATAAGGAAATTAGATCATCTCTATTAAATTTTTTCGATTCTACCCTTGCTGATAAAAGATGATAAACATGTCTATTATTTTTAAATTCTGATAAAAATTCAATTTCTTTAAATTCTTTCATATTATTTATTATGAACTTTGCTCTTTTGATTCTTAACTCATTCAATTTATCAACCCTTTTGAGCATTAAGTGTCCCGCAGCTGATTGAATTTCAGACAGTGTAAATTTATATGGCCAAATACCCTTAATATCTAAATCTAGATTTCCCATAGCAGGTTTCCAATAATCTTTTCTTTTGTTTCTAAAATTACAATGTCCATTGTGTCTTAAGCCAGGAACTTTTTTAGAGAGTTTTTTGCTTTTCACAAAAATTGCACCACCCTCTCCTAAGGTAGTTATATTTTTTTGTGCATGAAAAGAATAGCAAGCAAAATCTCCAAAAGTCCCAACTTTTTTGCCATTTAATTCTGCCCCAAATGCTTGGGCACAATCTTCCACAATCAATATCTTTTTATTTTTAATTTTAGATTTCAATTTCTGAACATCAAATGCATAACCATATAGGTGTACAACAACAATAACTTTAGTATTTTTTGTAATCTTTTTTAAAATATCATCAACACATGCAACTCTTGTTTGTGGATCTATGTCTGACCAAATTATCTTACCTCCATTACGGGCAAACGGAATAGCTGTGGCGCAGTAAGTATGAGCTGGAATAATTACTTCGTTTTTTTTTTTTAAATTACATAGTATTGAAATAATTTCTAACGCAGCTGCAGCACTACTTAACGCAAATACTTGATTTATTTTTAAGTATTTTGCCAAATTTTTCTCAAATATTTTTATTTCATTTCCAGAAGTTAATGGGTCAGCATTTCTTATAACATTGCTTAAATAATGAATTTCTTTTTTAGAGAAATTGTGTGACCTTCCTGACCAATCTATTTTAATCATTTTAGAATTTTTTTTACTATTTCTACGTCGGCCATATCGTTAATGTCAAAAGATCTAATTTTTGGCATTTTATAAAAACCATGGTTATTTTTACTATAAATTTTTTTATTTTTAATCAAATTTTTCTTAAAAATATATATAGCTCCATTAACAAAATATGAATTTATATCAAAATCTTGTCTCCTATAAAAATTTTTACTTTTTTTAAAATTAAAAAAAATCTTCTTTGTATTTTTTAAATTTATAGTTTCATAGGGATGTTCTAAGGACTCAGAAACACTAAATAAACTATCAAATTTACCATCCTTTAAAATTTTCATTGATTTATTAATATCTTTAAAGCTTCTTAAAGGAGAAGTGGGTTGCAGCAAGACTAATGCATCAAAATTTTGTCTTTTAATCAACCAGTCATAGAAATGGTGTATTGTATCTATTGATGACGTCTTGTCTTTAGAGAGTTTTGCTGGCCTTACATAATCTGTATTTATTTTATATTTAAATGCTAATTTTTTTATCCTTTTATCATCAGTTATTACATAAGCACTTTTTTTTAGTTTAGATCTATTGATTTCGGCGAATGTATACTCGATGAGTTTCTTTTTATTTAATTGAATGATATTTTTATTTTTTATTGACTTTGAACCTTTTCGGGCTGTGACAATTGCTATAAACTTCATAAATACTTGCTAATAATTAATTAATTGATAATTATATTCGAATTATATTATCAATGAAACAAAATCAAATAATAAAAAAATTCAACAAAGACGGATTCGTAATAATAAAAAATTTAGTTGATAAGCAAACCGTATCAAACATTCTATCAGAAATTCCAAAAATCCAAGAGAAAGTGTTAAAAAAAAATCAAAAATTTTCACATAAAACAAAGCTTGGTAAATTTAACTCTATCCACAATATTAATTCTTTTTATAGAACAGGTAAAATTTACGAATTAAGTAAAAGTAAGTTAATATTAAAGCTTGCTAAAAACTTTTTAAATGATTTGCCTCAATTAAGAAATATTGAGTTTTTTTTAAAACCATTAAGAAATCAAATGATAACACCTTTTCATCAGGATAATTTTTTTTGGAATCTTAAAGATGCAAATGGAATTAATATTTGGATAGCATGTTCTAATGCTTCAAAAAAAAATGGTGGCGTGTGTTATCTTAAAGAATCACACACACTCGGTGTATTAAAGCATAAAATTTCATTTATTAAAGGCACATCTCAAATGATACCTGAAAAAATTATTAAAAAACTCAAATTTAAAAAAATTTTTCCAAATCTAAAACCGGGTGATGCTATTATACACAATCCTGAAGTGATACATGGTAGCTATAAAAATAATTCAAATACAGATAGAGTTGGGCTCGTTTTAAGTTTTAAAGGAAAGAACTCAAAATATAATTTATCTGCATTAAAAAATTACAAATCTTTATTAAAAAAAAATATAAAGAAAATTTATAAAAAAAGCGTTAATTAATCTTTTCTTATAATGAGAAAGAAAAATATACACATTGCTATATTAACAAATTTTCAATTTTTAGACAGTCTCTTTACAACATGGAAAAATCATTTAGAGGTATTAAATAAAAATTTTAATAAAATTTACATAATAAACACAGAACATTTACAATTTTTTCCAAGAAATATAAAATACAACTTAAAAAATAAAGAATTTAAAAAATATAAAAATATAAAAATTCTTAATATTAAAACTGTTCAGGAAATTGAAAATTTAAATTTAAAAAATGAGTTTTTAATAATCAATAATTTCGGAAAATCTTTTAAAGAGTTGAAAATTCATTTTTTAATAAAAAGATTAAATATTAAACAAATTCAAATTACAACAGTAGGAAATGAGCAATATTCTAGCAAGGTTTCATACAAAAGATTTTTTAAAAAAATAAGTTTTTTTTTTGAAAAAAAGTTTTTTCCTTTTTTTACGAACTTTTTAGCTTTTATAAACATTATAAACCAATTAGAAGTTAGATTTATAAGTAATAGTAACATTTTAAAGAATATTTATAAAAACCCTTTAAAAAAATTTTTATATGAAAAAGAATTTTTTTTTTCAAAAAAATTAGTATTAGTAAACAGCACAGCTTATGATTTTTATAAAAATAAAAAAAGTAAAATTTCAAACGATTACATTGTGCACATAGATGTTGCTTTAAACTACTACCACAAAACCAATGTGAGAGGAAAGCTTTCTAGCTATAATTACAATCAACATTACATGTACTTAAATATTTTTTTAAATTCACTATCTAAATACTTAAAAAAAAAAGTAATTGTATGTATTCATCCAGCTTATAATTTGAAAGAACATCAAAAAAAATTTAAACAGTTTAAAGTGTATAAATTTAAAACTAGAGAGTTTATAAGAAAGGCTTATCTAGTTACTTTTTTTGATTCTACAACTATTCTTGATGCGGTAATTTTAAAAAAAAAAATCATAGGAATTATATCAAAATTTATGTCAAGAAATGATGTGCTAAGGCAATATGCTTGGTCAAATAATTTAAATTGTATAAAACAAGTTTTGGACAAAAACTATTTGTTTAATAAAAATGACATCAAAAAATTGAAAACTCACAATAAGGGAATGTATAAAAATTATATACAAACATACTTAAAAAGAGACTCCAATGAAATGGGTATAGATCAAATAGTCAGATATTTGAAAATCAACTTTAATGATTAAAAAAATTAAACTTGTTACTGAAAAAGATCATAGAAAGTCATTAGTATTAATATTTTTTCTCTCCCTGATATCAACATTTATAGAAATGATTGGGATAGGCACTATTCCATTATTTGCAACAATAATTATAAATCCCAATAAAATACTGGATTATTTTCCTAGTTATTATTTTTTAAATGATGTTTTAAAAATGCCACAAAAAGATTTAATCATTTACTCATCGATAGCAATAGTAAGCATTTTTCTTATTAAAAATCTTTTCATAGGAACAGTAAACTTTATACAATTAAATACTCAAAGAAAAATGACTAAATTTTTGTTCTCCCATATTTTTGGTCTTTATCTTAATGGTAAATATGAGTTTCATTTATTGAGAAATTCTGCAGATCTAATAAAAAATATTACAACAGAAGCTGCAAGGACTATTCAATTAATTTTTAATTTTGTAAATTTATTTAAAGAGAGTTTAATAATGATATTTATATTTATTACTCTTTTTTTAGTAGATCCATTTATAACAGGATTTATTTTCATAAATTTTGTAATATTTGCTTCAATATTTTTCTTAGCTTCAAAAGCTGGTTCGATAAAAAGAGGTAAAGAAATTCAACAAGCTTGGGGCTTCACACTCAAAATTTTGAATCAATCACTTGGATCAATTAAAATTTTAAAAATTTTTAATAAAGAAAAATTCATGATAGATTTATTCAAAAAACAGATATCATTAATACAAAATAAAAATTTTGTGCAAGCATTTTTGGTAACTTTGCCAAGATTATTTTTAGAACTAGTCGCAATCTTTGTTATAGTTTCAATATCAATAGTTTATATTTTTCTTAACAAACCAGTAGAAAATTTTTTACCATTAATTTCTTTAATAGTTGTAGCTGCTGCTCGATTAATTCCATCATTTAATATTATTTCAAGAGCCTTAACAAATATTAAATTTCAACTACCATCATTAGATTTGATTGTAAAAGAAATTGATTTATTCGAAAAATCTCAGTCTGAAAATCAAAATTTAAATGATGTAAACGAAAATACAAATTTATTTAAAAATTTATTAGAGATTAAAAATATCAAATTTGCTTATCCAAATACAGATAAGTTAATTTTAAAAAATTTTTCTTTTAAAATAAAAAAAGGAGATTTTGTTGGAATCTCTGGAAATTCTGGAGCTGGAAAAAGCACATTGATAGACTTGATTTCAGGATTGTTAAATCCTCAAAATGGAGAAGTATTATTAGATAACACAAATATTAAAAAATATCGACATATATGGAAAAATAAAATTGGATATGTCCCACAAGACACATATATACTGGACGAAACTATAAAAAATAATATAGCATTTGGAGAAAATATAAATGATTTTAATCAGAGTAGATTTAAAAAATCAATCGAACTTGCAAGATTAGACTCGTTGGTAAATTCATTTGATGAAAAAGAAAATAAGATTGTAGGTGAAAAAGGAATTCAATTATCTGGTGGACAGAGGCAGAGAATAGGTATTGCTCGAGCGTTATACTTAAACCCCGAAATAATTATTCTAGATGAACCTACAAGCTCGTTAGATAAAGAAAATGAGGAAAAAATCATTGAGGATTTGTTTGAACTCAATAAAAATTTAAATATGACAGTTTTGCTAGTTTCACATAAAGAAGCTATATTTAAATATTGTAATAAGTTAATAAGACTAGAGTAAGATAGAAAATTAGAATTTATGAAAAATAGTAGAGTTTATGTGGGATTAGCAGCAGATATAATTCATGAAGGTCATATAAATATATTAAAAACTGCGAAAAAATACGGGCATGTTACAGTTGGCTTGCTAACTGATAAGGCAATTGCAAGTTATAAAAAATTTCCTCATCTAAGTTTTTATCAAAGAAAAATAATTTTGGAAAATATCAAGTACGTCGACAAGGTAATTACTCAGAAAACATTAGACTATAGGCCAAACCTAATACGTCTAAAGCCAAATTATGTGGTTCATGGAAACGATTGGAAAACTGGAATTCAAAAAAAGACTAGGCTTGATGTTATCAAAACATTAAAAAAATGGTCTGGTAAACTCATAGAGCCTAACTATACAAAGAACATTTCATCTTCCATGATAAAAAAAAAAATAAATGAAATCGGTCTATCTACCTCTACAAGGGTAAGTAGATTGAAAAGACTTTTGGCTGCTAAAGATATAATTAGAATTGCTGAAACTCACAGTGCATTAAATGCCTTAATTATAGAGAAAAGTAGTGTCATAAAAAAAAATAGGCTTTTAGAATTTGATGGAATGTGGTCGTCTAGTTTAACTGACTCTGCGCTCAAAGGAAAACCAGATAATCAATCTATAGATTATTCAAGCAGAATCAATTCTTTGACTGATATATTAGAAACAACGATGAAGCCTATAATTTTTGATGCTGATAATGGTGGAAGACTGGAACATTTAAAATACTTAGTAAAATCTTTAGAGAGAAATGGTGTATCTGCAATCGTTTTAGAGGATAAAATTGGTCTCAAAAAAAACTCATTATTTAAAGATCAAAAAGGAGTTAAACAAGACACAATAAATAATTTTTGTAAAAAGATAAAAGTTGCAAAAGTTTCAACTATATCTGATGATTTCTTTGTTATAGCAAGGATTGAAAGCTTTATTTTAAACAAAGGAATAGCTGATGCATTAAAAAGAGCCGAAAGGTACTCTAAAGCAGGGGCAGATGCTATATTAATACACAGTAAAGAAAAAACCCCAAAAGAGATATTTCAATTCTCAAAAAAATTTTCAAAAAGCAAATTTTCTAAACCGATTGTAGCTGTTCCATCTACTTATTCAAAAACATATGAAAAAGATCTAATTAAGAACGGAATTAAAATTGTAATTTACGCCAACCATTTTTTAAGGTCTACATTCCCATCAATGGAAAAAGTGGCAAATTCAATATTAAAAAATGGTAGAAGTTACGAAACAGAGAAATTTATAACCTCAATAAATAATATCATTAACTTAATAAAATGATAAAAGTAAATAGCCTTATTCAAAAGCTAAAAAAGAATAAAATAGATTTTTTTTGTGGAGTACCTGACAGTGTTTTAAAAAAATTTATTTCAAGCTTAAATAAATATAATTTTAAAAATATTGTAACTGCGAATGAAGGAACAGCTATTTCACTAGCAAGTGGGTATCATCTTATCACTAAAAAACTTCCTTGTGTTTACATGCAAAATTCTGGATTAGGAAATGCAATTAATCCATTGACTTCAATAGCACATGAAAAAGTTTATTCTATACCAATGTTGTTAATTATAGGCTGGAGAGGAGCGCCTGGTATAAAAGATGAACCACAACACGAAGTTAAGGGATTAATAACTACAAAATTATTAAACTTATTAAAAATTAGGTATTTAATCTTAAATAAAAGTAAGGATTTAAATAAGATAACCACATTAATCAAATATTCTAAGACAAAGAAAGTCCCTGTAGCAATATTGGTAAAAAATAATATTTTTTCGGACATAAATTTTAAAACTAAACATCAAAAAAATCAAAAATATATTTCAAGAGAGTTTTTCTTTGAAAATTTTTTAAAAATAGTACCCAAAAAAACATATTTGATTTCCAATACAGGCTATACTTCTAGAGAACTATATCAGATTAAAAAAAATAAAAAAATAAATGTAGGTAAAGATTTTTATATGGTTGGTGGTATGGGTCATGCATCTAGTTTATCTTTAGGTGTAAGTCTAAAAACGAAAGTTCAGACATTTTGTTTAGATGGTGATGGCTCGTTATTAATGCACATGGGCTCTCTTGTTACTAATGCAGCATTTTCAAAAAAAAATTTTAAACACATTCTATTTAATAATAATTTACATGAGTCTGTGGGTGATCAAAAAACTATGGTCAATAAAATAAATTTTTTGATTTTTACAAAAAGCTTAGGATATAAAAATTATTATCTTATCAAAGAAAAAAAAAAAATTGTGGAAATATTGAAAAAATTTATAAAATCTGTTGGTCCTAGTTTTTTAGAGGTTAAAATTAATCCTGGAACATTAAACAATCTTCAAAGGCCTAAGTATCTTGAGAAAATCAAAAATGAATTTATGAAAAAATTTTAATGAGGATAAATAACATTAATGAGTTTAATGATTTTATCAAAGATTATAAAAAAAAGAAAATTTTTTTAATCACAGGGTTTAAATCATTTAAATTATCTTCGGCTCAAGAGAAATTAAAAGAAACTTTTAAAAATTTAGACATTACTTACTATTTCAAAAAAAATAATTATCCAGAAATTAAGGAGCTAATAAAAATAATTTCTTTAATTAATCAATCTAAGCCAAATTTAATTTTAGCTATTGGTGGTGGCTCAGTGATGGATTATGCAAAGATAGCATCTTGTTATGACAAAACGAAAAATGTGAAAAATGATTTAATATTAGGAAGGCAAAATTTAATTAAAAGAAAAAAATTAGTTGTAATTCCTACCACAGCTGGATCTGGGGCCGAAGTAACTTCTAATGCAGTGATGTATATAAATAATATTAAGTATTCTTTTGAGGGGCAAGAACTTATACCTGATAACTTTTTTTTAATACCAGAGTTAATTTTGAAAAATAATCAAAAACTTAAAGCTTCCTCAGGTATGGATGCTATAGCTCAAGCATTAGAGTCCATGATTTCAAACAAATCCAATTCAAAAAGTATTTTATTTGCTTCAAATGCTTTGCAAGTTTGCTTGAAAAACTATTTAGATTATTTACATAAACCTAACAAATCAAATTCCTCAAAAATGCTCTATGGATCAATGATGGCAGGAAAAGCGATAAATATAAGTAAGACAACTGCTCCACATGCAATATCATATCCATTCACCTCGATATTTAATATTAGTCATGGGCATGCAGTTTCATTAACACTAGAAAAATTTTTAAAGTTTAATTTTTTTCATCAAAAAAAAGCAATATGTGACTTTGATTTAAATAAAAGGTATGAAAAGATATTTAAAATTTTTAAAGTAAAAAACATATCTGAATTTGAACTAAAGCTAAAAAAAATTAAAAAACTTGCAAAGTTAGAGGATGATTTTAAAAAGCTAAATATTAATATTAACAAAGATTACAACAAAATAATTTCAGGAGTAAATAGTTTAAGATTAAAAAACAACCCAATTAAACTTGAAAAAAAAGATCTTAAATTAATTTTATTAAACAAAAATTTATAACTTTTCACTATCAATCATATGGCGTAGATCGTTTATAAGCTGATGTTTAAGATTAATTTTAAATCTATCCATTTTAGTATCATAACTATTTATTAAATCTACCATTTCGTTATAAAAAAATTTCTTATCTAATGCTCGAGTAATATCAAATTCTGGAATTAACGGATGATCAATTCTTATAATATCATTACAAATGTAAAATAAAATTCTAGCTCTTTTTAATTGGTCTTTGGAAATTCCTTTTTCAATTAAATTTTCTAAATCTTTCAGATAATTAAAGTATTGCTCTGAATTATTGGGCTCAATTGAAATCCCAAAACCATGATAAAAAGAGTCTCCGCAAATCATACTTGGTATACCGAAACATGGATATTCGTAACCAGCAGAGCCCTGCGAAGTTAAAACAAAATTAGTTGTATCTTTTAAAATGCTCGAATTATATTCTTTTGGAAAAAATTTAATATTATTTCTATTAAGCCCAACTATTTTAATAAATTCCTCATACGTGGACGTTTTTGCTTTTTTTTTACCATACTCACTAGGATGTTCTTTGACTATCCAATTTATATTTTGATCTGAGTTTACAGCAAAATATAAAGTTTCTCTTAACCAAGTTAAATTATCTTTAAAAATTCTCCAGTCATTGTTATAGTTACCATCTAATAGGTTATGTGAAAAAATAGTGCAAATTTTAGTAGTTTTTTCCCAATCCAATTTTTCATAAAAATTGTCTAAATTAAATCTTTTTTCTTTAGTATAAACAGATATAGAATTTTGGTCGTAATGAGTCATCTCTCCACTGAATAATTTTTCTATTAAATCTAAACCTAGCTGAGAATATTTTTCATTTTCAGTACTCTTATAAAATTTATTGTATAACTTGTGATCAATCTTTAAAGAAACTTCATTTTTTTTTAAGTTCGTTAAATATAATCTTACACCAATTTTTTTAGGACCTAGAATTCGTTGAACAACTTTAATATTATTTTCTAAAGCTACTTGAAAAATTATATTTGAAGGTAAAAATTGATTTTCAGACATTATTAGATATGAAAAATTATTATCTTTAAAAATTTTTGAAAAAAAATTGTGTGCATAAAGAGCTTCTGCTAAGTAAAAGTAAAATTTAAAACTAATTTTTTTCGCTGTTCCTATACCGGTGTTTCTTAATATATGATCATAAACAGGTTTCCCTAAATTTACCTCGTTTATCGAAAAATTAAGAAAATCATCAACAGATTTATAATTATTTAAGACAAAAAATGATTTAATAATAAATTTTAAACGATTAATGTAACTAATTCTTGGATAACCAACAAATTCCTTAATCGAGTAGCTTTCAAAAATTTTTTTTCCAAAATAATCATGCTCATCTAGTAAACCAACTAATTCAAAATCGTCATTTAAAGTTTTTTTTATATAATTTCCTATTATGCACTCTGTAGTTAAAAATCCAATTTGATGAACAAAGTCTGAAACTAAAATTTTTTTATCTTTTATTTTTTCTTCTTTCCAAAAATTTCTATTTTTACTAAGAAAATTATTCAAATTTTCATCTGAAAGATATTTTTTATCTGACGAAATGATTTCAATTGTTTTTTTTAAATGAAAAAAAAATGAATAGATCATTAAAAATATAAATATAAATAAATTATTAATTAATCGTATTGGGTACATTAGATACTAATTTCAGTTATTAATAGACTGTATATTTTAGAGCCCATTTATTTTTAATTTTTTTCCATAAAAATTTATTTCTAAACTTTTCAATTATTTTAACGAAATCTTTTTCACTAAGATTTATATATTCTAAAAAATCTTCAAAGTATTTATGTGGGAATTCAGTGTCATATTTTTTGACGAGATAAATTGCTTCATCTCTGGTAATTTTTCCGTTTCTTACCTCTTGAGAAGCATCATAAGTTGCTCTACCAATCCCAAATTTTATCAATGTTGTATAATAGTGAAAATAATCTATTTTATCATCTATAGAGCTATATTTAGAGTATGTACCCTGTGTTCTTTCAGTGTTAGCATTAAATCCTGTATTTTGCGAGGCATAGTAATAAACTTCTTGGGGATCCCATCTCAAATAATAACTGAGAAAGTGAAATTTAATCTTCTTCTTATTGATAATGGTTAAACTATCTGGTGTATAAGGATTAAAATCTCCAATATTAAACTTATAAAATTTTAATATTTCATTTATTGATTTTCCACCCAACACAATTTTTTTGTTTTTATTCGTAAAGAAATCTGTACTCATTTCTGGGTTAAAATTGTCTTTTATATTGTTTCCATATTCTGCTTGATTTTCACCATAAAAAACTAATTTGATATCAAACTTATTCGCAATTTTAGGACCAATTAATTTTTGACCAATAATAAATGGTTGAAAAGGGTGGAGTAAATTTGTGAATGCTAATTTAGTTAATAACTTGTGCAATCTGCCATTGGGGGTAAACAAAATATTATCAAGCCCGCCAACATGCATCCAGTTTTGGAAATTTTTCCAACCTATCTCTGTATATAAATGTGGTGCCCAAGTTACTGTTAGAGGATTCATCCCATATTTATATTTAAGTATATGAGCTGTATATGCGCTATCTTTGCCTCCACTGCCTGGAACAACAACATCATAACTACCATTTTTACTTCTGTATTTATCTAAAAGTCTCAACAAATGTCTTTCCCTTTTATCCCAATTAATTTCGTTTTTGATTTGCGCATATTCGCAGGCTGAGCAAATACCATGTTCATTAAATTTTATAAAATTTCTTTTTGAAGCCGTTTTATTTATAAATTCTACAGTTGAGGAAGGTCTGAAGTTTGAAATCACACACTTTTTACAAAATTCAACTTTTTTTTTATTTTTCATTAATCGTTACAAAAATTTTTTAAAATTAAAAGACCATCCTCTCTACTTTTTTCTGGATGAAATTGGTAGCCATAAAAGTTATTTTTTTTAAATGAACTTATGAAAGAGTCTTTTCCATAATTAATTTTAGAGGTTGAAAAATTATTTTGTTTTAACTTACATATAAAGCTATGGCAAAAATAAACATTATAATTCTGTGAAGTTTTTTTTCCCTCTTTGAGTCTGATTTTTTTCCATCCAACATGAGGTAATTTCAATTTTTTATTTAAACTTCTGCATTCCCCCTCTATAAAGTTTAATCCTTTAGTTTTTTTTTTTTTCAAAACCATAACTCATCATTATTTGCATACCTAGACAAATACCCAAAATTGGTTTTTTTTTTTTAATACCAAATATTTTCAATACCTCCAATAATTTAAACTTTTTAATATTTTTCATACAAGTGTTGAATGACCCAACTCCTGGAATAATTAATTTCTCGGAATCTAAAATTTCTTTTTTATTTCTTGTAATTCTATGGTTTATATTGAGAAATTTTAATGCATTAGATAAACTTTTGATATTGCCAGAATCATAATCTAAAATTGTAATCATTTTTTTATATCTGATAATCTTATATGATTATAGTGTAGAGCAGAAGATAATGCTATCCCATCAACTTCTTTAAAGTATTTCTTTATTTTTTTGATATGCTCTTTTGTTTTAATTCCTCCAGAATAAACAAATGGAACCTTAATTTTTTTACAAATACTTCTAATTAATTTATCATCTGGACCAGCTAGAGTTCCGTCTTTATCTATTGAATTAACTATTATTTCACCAATTCCATTTTCCTGTAAAATTTCTATCCATTCATCAACCAAAAAACCTGAATTTTCTCTTCCATTGTCATAATATGCAAACCATTTACCATCTAATTTTTTAGCTTCAACTATTGTTGAAATAGTGCTTGATCCAAACATTTCACAAGCTTTTTTAATAAATTTTCTATTTTTAATGAATTGAGTATTGATTGAAACTTTGTCAGCTCCTGATTTTAATGCTTTTTCTATATCTTTAAAGTTTCTTATACCTCCGCTCAAAGTAAGAGGTATAAAAATTTTTTCAGAAAAAATCTCGATCAAACTGAAAAGGCTATTCCTATCGTAATAGCTTGCGACTGCATCAACTAGCAAAATTTCATCACTACCTTCCTGAGAATATTTTTTTACAAGTACTTTTGGGTCTCCAATTACTCTCAGTCCTTCCAATTGTATACCCTTTATTACATTATGATTCTTTATATCAATTCTTGAAAAAATTCTCATTTTTTTACTTAATAATTATCTTTATTTAAATTATTTTAGGGGTAAATAATAGAATAATTAATTTAATCTAATGCAACAATTTAAAATTGGTAAAAGAGTTATAGGTGTTGATAAAGAACCTTTGATAGTCTCTGAAATTGGAATTAATCACAACGGATCTTTAGATCTAGCAATCAAAATCGCTGACTCAGCTATTGATGCAGGTGCAGAAATAATTAAACATCAAACTCATGTTGTAGATGATGAAATGGCTAATGTCTCAAAAAAAATAATTCCAGGTAATTCAAATAAATCAATTTATGAAATAATTAAAAAATGTTCTTTATCAGAAATGAATGAAAAAAAACTAATGCAACACATTAAAAGTAGAGGTAGAATTTTTTTTAGTACTCCTTTTTCTCGAAAAGCAGTAGAAAGATTAGAAAAGTTCAATGTACCAATTTATAAAATAGGTTCTGGAGAATGTAACAATTACCCATTAATTGAATATATTTGTAAAAGAAGAAAGCCAATAATTTTAAGCACCGGAATGAATAGCATCAAAACTATCAAGCCCGCAGTTAAAATAATTAGAAAATACAAGTTACCATATGCACTTTTGCATTGCACAAATATTTACCCCACCCCACATAAACTAGTAAGACTAAACGCCATGTTGGAACTTAAGAAAACTTTTAAAGATGCAATCATTGGCTTATCTGATCATAGTGAGACTATTTTTCCCTGTTTAGGTGCTATTTCTATGGGTGCATCAATTGTGGAAAAGCATTACGTGCACTCAAAAACAGTAAAGGGACCAGACATATCTTCCTCGATGGATAGAAATGAATTGACAGAGCTAATCAAAGCATCAAGGATAATCTTTGAATCTAAAGAGGGAGTAAAAAAACCCTTAAGAGAGGAGAGTAAAACAATAGCATTTGCTTTTGCCTCTATTTCTGCAATCAAGAATATTCAAAAAGGTGAGAAATTTACAAACTTAAATATCTTTCCGATTAGACCTGGAAATGGTTATTTTAAAGTTAAGGATTTCTCAAAATTACTTAAATACAGCGCAAGTAAAAACATAAAAAAAGGTGAACAAATTAAACCATCAGATGTCAAAAAAAATTAAATTAGTATTGATTACCGAAAGAAGAGCTGACTACAGTCGCTTTAAACCTATATTACAAATTATCAAAAAAGATAAGAGGTTTGATTATAATTTGATAGTCACCGGATTACATCTGCTAAGTCAACATGGCAAAACTATCAATGAAATTAAAAAAGATGGTTTTAAGATATCTCATAAAATTAAGATGTTTGATAAAAATTATAAAGGTGATGGAGTTTCAATGGTTGTTTCAATGGGAAATGTTCTAAAAAAAATACCCAAAATACTTAAGATTATCAAACCAGACTTAATCCTAGCAGGTTTCGATATTGGTGCAAATTTTTCTATTATAGTTTCTGGAGGTCATTTAAACATACCTACAGCACACATCCAAGGTGGAGAATTAAGTGGATCAGTAGATGAGTCGTTAAGACATTCGATGAGTAAATTTTCAAATTTTCATTTTGTTGCAAATCTTGATGCAAAAAAAAGGTTGATTAAAATGGGTGAGGAAAAGAAAAACATTTTTGTTGTCGGATGTCCTTCTATAGATGCTCTACGAAATGCTAAAGAGGTAAAAATAGAATACTTAAATAAAAAATTTGATTTTGATTTTAATTCCAAGTTCGCTTGTATGCTTCAGCATCCCGTAACAAGTGAAAACAATTCATCAAAGTTTCAAATTTCTCAAACTTTGAGAGCACTTAAGGTAACTGGAATACCCTCATTTATAATTTTACCAAATAATGATTCGGGATATATTGATATTATAAATGAAATTAAGTTATCAAATTATAGGTGGACATCCACGCTTTCAATTGAAGAATATAAAACTATTTTGAGAAAATGCTCGTTTATTATCGGAAACTCTAGTTCGGGAATCCACGAAGCTTCAACATATAAGAAACCTGTAATCAACATTGGAACAAGACAAAATAAAAGATTAAAATCAATAAATATTTTAAATTCAGATTATAATTATAAAGATATAAAAAAAAAAATTTTTATTTGTTTAAACGATAAACTATTTTTGAATAAAATTAAAAAAGTCAAAAATCCCTATGGAGCAGGTAATAGCGCTAAAAAGATCGTTAAAATAATAAAAAAATTAAATCTTAATTTAAACACACAAAAAGTTAATACTTATTAACAGTTTGAAAAAAAAAATTTTAATAATTGGATCTCACGGTTATATTGGCAATAAGCTTAAAAAAATTTTAAAAAAAAAATATAATTTAATCACTCCTAATAAAAAAAAATTAAATATAACAAATTTTAATAATCTAAAAAATTATATCAATTCAGATGTTCATTGTATAATTAATTTGTCAGGACAAACATCCCCTATTTCTCATTTAATGAAAAAGGTAATTATAGATGGAAATAAAAATATTGTTAAGTTATGTAAAAATAAAAAAATAAAAGTTTACTTTATGTCTACAAGTTTAGTTTATGGCTATTCATCTAAAAAAAGCAAAGAAAATTCAATAAAAAAACCAATCGATAATTATTCAAAATATAAATCTGCAGCTGAAGATCAATACATTGCTTCGAAAATAAACTATACAATTTTAAGATTATGCAATATTTATAATGGAAAAAAAAGAGGGTTAGTTAAAAATTTATTAACTTCAATTAAAAACAATAAATCAATTTTTCTTACCAATTCAAAGGCTTACAGAAATTATATGCATGTTGACGATTTAATAAACGTTATATTTAGAATGCTAAACACCAAATTAAAACATAAAATCTATAATATAGGATTTGAGAATGTAAAATTAATTGAGATTTTGAAGGAATTGAAAAAAAAATCAAAAATCCAAATTAACTATAATGATCAAAAAATGTCTTTAAAAAAAATTCCTTCTCAAGTTATATCAAACACTAGAATTTTTAATGAAATTAATTACAAGCCTAAAATTAAAATTAAAAATTATTTATTAAATAAATGTAATGATCAATAAGAATTTCCTTAAAAACAAAACTATATTGATAACAGGTGGAACTGGATCAATAGGGTCTGGTTTGGTTAAATATTTAATAAAAACAGATTGTAAAGTAATCAGAATAATGTCTAACGATGAAAATGGATTATACGAAGTTTCAAGAGATTTAAATCTTGATTTGTCTGCTTTTGATAATTTTTCAAAACAAATGGAATTAAATAAAATAAGATTTTTTTTAGGTGATGTAAGAGATTTAAATAGATGTAAAGAAGTATCAAAAAATGTAGATATAGTGATACATGCTGCTGCACTAAAGCATGTTTCAATAGTTGAGTATAACCCTAAGGAAGCTTATCAAACAAATGTGATAGGAACTAAAAATATGGTTAAAGCATCAATAGAAAACAAAGTAAATAAATTTCTGCTATTGAGCACTGATAAAGTAGTAACACCAACTAACGCAATGGGTAAAACGAAATTAAAAGCCGAGAAAATAATTCAGAAAATTAAGAATAAATCTAATACAAAGGTCTCAATAATAAGATTCGGTAATGTTTTAGGATCTAGGGGATCAGTAATTCCAAATTTTATAAATTTGTTAAAAGATAACCGGAATATAATGGTTACTGATAGAAAAATGGTGAGATTTGTAATGTCGCTCAGCGAGGCGGTAAACTCTGTAATTAAAAGTTTGTACCTTATGAAGGGAAACGAAATTTTTATTTCAAAAAGTATGAAATGCTTTAAAATTTATGATTTGGCACAAGCTCTAATTATTTATTTTAATAAGATTAATAAGAAAAAAAATAAGATAATTATTTCTAAAAAGAATATTGGAGAAAAATACGAGGAAGAGCTATATTCAGAAAATGAAATTCCTTATATTAAATTGAAAAATGGGTTATTTATTGTTACTAAGAGTAAAAGTAAACATAAAAAAGAAACAGTGAAATACTTAAAAAAACACAGGGTAAGCAATTACAATTTTATAAATAAAGTTAAAATTCTTGATCTCTTAATAAAATTAAAAATTTTAAAAAAACCTTAAAATGAAAAGTCCATTTACTAGAAGCATCGAATGAAAAGAAATATATATTTAGAATATGCCTGCTACAAAAAATAATTTTAAAATTTGGAAATTCAACCCAAAAATATTAAATTCTGAAGATTATAAACTGAATAATAAAATAGCAAAAGTCTCATCTAAAAAAAGTTTTTCAGAGATATGCAAAAAATATACTCATATATCTTTTCATAACATGGAAAAATTTCTTAAGTTAGACAACAATATATTCAATAGCCTCAAAGGTGTTGGAGTCGATCTTGGGGGTGGGATAAGTTTGCTTTCATCTATAATAGCTAAAAAAAAAGAAGTAAATAAAGTTTACTGCGTGGAAATAGTTAAAAATGCAGTTGTTTATTGTCAGCCAATTATAAAAAAAAAAGTTTTAAATAAAAGATACGATAAAGTAGTTTCAGTGATTGGAAGTTTTGACGAGCTAAATCTCAAAAATGATAGTATTGATTTTTGTATAGCTTGGGATGCTATGCATCATTCAAGAGATTTGATTAAAACGCTTAAAGAAGCGAAAAGAGTATTAAAAAAAGGTGGTAAAATGATTATAATTGATAGAGGTCATAACAATGAGACTTCTAATA
>MDSZ01269164.1_pt1 | contig 20287 bp, 18 predicted proteins | sample 811201 | NCBI WGS metagenome assembly MDSZ01 (sample SAMN05326647, study PRJNA326480) | marine metagenome | isolation source: seawater | place: Indian Ocean: North | collected 2010 | reverse complement strand
CATTTTTAAGTTGCACTTAAATTTATTTATTACTCTATCTGGGAGGACCACTGCAAATGCTTCGTCATTTGCAATATAAGGTCTTGCACATCTAATTGCATGTCCTAGACCTAAAGCCTCTCCTTGTCTAATCGAAGTAATTTTTAACTTTCCACTTGAAATACTTCTGATTGCTCTCAATGAAGAACGCTTTATTCTTTTCTCTAGCGTTGCCTCAAGCTCAAAACTTTTATCAAAATGGTTTTCAATTGAGTTCTTGCTGGCATGAGTGACAAATATAACTTCAGAAAATCCTGAACAGAATATTTCATCCATAACATGCTGGATAATTGGAATATCGATAATAGGTAACATTTCTTTTGGGACAGCTTTGGTTGCAGGAAGTAGCCGTGTGCCAAGACCAGCTACAGGAACAATAACTTTATTTAATTTTACAATTTTTTTAATATCCTCCTCCTTTCAAGACTAATAAAAATCCTTTCCAAATTATATAAAGATCCAAAAATAGAAGCTTTATTTGAGGGTAAGTAAGCACTTTTTTTATATACTCATACTCAAATTGAGGATTTCCCATCTCTGAGGTTCCCTTATGAATATGTCCAAAGCCTAATAAACCTCCCTTGATTAACTTCCTGGAGACATTGCCTTGAGCTAAGTCTCTTTCATAATGAATAATTGAAAGTGGCCTAGGACCTACAAAACTCATATCTCCTTTAAAGATACTATAAAACTGAGGAAGTTCATCCAAATACCACTTCTTTACAAAATTTCCTGTGGCAGTCCTAGATTCTGGAGACCATTCTTTAGAATAAGCAATCCACTCATGCCGACTTGCTGCCTCTTTATCAATATATTTTTCTTTGATTATTCTTATTTTATATTTTTTAATTATTTTTCCCTGACTTATGGATAAGTAGTAAAAAAACATAGGGCCTTTATTTTCAGGAATCAATATACCTTCAATTAAATAGACGAACTTCAAAATTAAAAATATCGGTAAAGCAATTAATAGAATCGTTCCAGAAGCAACCTTATCGAAGATTGTTTTAAGTATCTTTTGTTTTATAGGATCATTTAACTCAAATATATTTGCATATTGATTTCTAAGCTCTGGAGAAGGAGGCTTATATGGAAAAGATTCTTTTGGCTCAATCATAGTTCAATGATGATTAATCATCCAATTTAATGTGTCATCAATTGAAAATTGAAAATTATAGTTCAAAGTATCTTTAATTACAGAAGGATTGCCAAATAAAATCTTACTTTCATCACTTCTAACAAGTTTATTATTAATTTTTATCTGAATTTTTCTATTAAAAATATTCTCTAATTTTGAGATAAGATCTTTTATGCTAAAAAATCTCCCAGAACATAAGTTAATTTTATTTTGATTTAGATCTTTTGAAAGTAAAAGCTTATATATTTCACATATATCTCTAACGTCATTAAATTCTCTCAGAATATTTATATTACCAAGCTCAATGAAGTCATTGTTTTCTATGAAAGATTTTACTAATTTTGGAACAATAAAATTTTTGCTTTGACCAACTCCAGTGTAATTAAAAGGTCTAGTAATAATAATTTTGAAAAAATTATCAAAATTTTTACTGACTTGCTCCATCTCTAGCTTACTTTTTCCGTAGTCATTAAAAGGATCCAAATGAGAATCTATATCAATCATGCCATTTAAAGAGCTTGAATACACATTAGCTGAGCTTGCAAGAATAACTCTTTTAATATCTTTCTTTTTACTTAACGCATTTAATAAGTTAAACGTTCCCTGTTTGTTTGTTTTAAATGTAAGATTTGAATCCTCTTTACTAGATGAAACTGCTGCAAGATGGATAACTTTATCAAAATTTAGATTAGTAATTTCATCTAAGATATCATCTGAAGATAATAAATTTGCCTTTAAAGAATGGAAAGTAATCTCATTTTTCATCAGGAGGCTTACCAGATGCTTGCCTGTAAAGCCATCTGCTCCAGTAATCAAAACCCGATCTGAAATTGGCATTATGAATTTCTTTTTATGTCATTTTCGACCATCATCTGAACTAAAGACTCAAAGTTAGTCTCAGGCTTCCAGCCAAGGACCCTATTTGCTTTATCATAATTACCCTTGAGAATATCAACCTCAGAAGGCCTAAAAAAATTTGAATCTATTTTTAAAACTTGTTTATTTGTTTCTGAATCAATGCCAATTTCATTTAGCCCACTTCCTTCAAATATTATTTCTCTCCCTAAACACCTGAAAGCCTCAGAAAGAAAATCTCTTATAGAATACGTATTGCCAGTTGCAAGAACAAAAGTATCAGCTTCTTTTGCTTGGAGCATCATATGCATTCCTTTCACATAATCTAAAGCGAATCCCCAATCTCTTCTGGAGTTGAGATTACCTAATGAAAGCTGATCTAACTTTCCAAGATAGATCCGAGCGACTGAATCAGAAATCTTTCTTGTCACAAAGTCTTTCCCTCGTAGTGGAGATTCATGATTAAACAGAATGCCGCTAGCTCCAAATATGTCATAAGATTCTCTATAATTAATCGTCATCCAATGAGCATAAAGTTTAGAAACTCCATATGGGCTTCTTGGATAGAAAGGGGTGTTTTCTGTTTGAGGATTTTCCTGAACCTTTCCAAACATTTCAGATGATGAAGCTTGATAAAATTTTATTTTAGAATTAACTATTCTAATTGACTCCAGCAAATTCAGAGCGCCCAACCCTGTTATTTCGGATGTAGTTATTGGTTGGTCAAACGATACACCAACGAAACTTTGTGCGGCAAGATTATATACCTCATCTGGCTGACATTTTTCTAGAACTCTTATTGATGATCCAAAGTCAGTTAAATCATGCTCTATCAAATTGAAGGACGGATTATCCATTAAATCTAATTCTTCTATTCTCCATAGATTCATAGAGGAAGATCTTCTAAAAGAGCCAAAAACCTTATATTTTTTCTCTTTTATTAAATAGTCTGCAAGATAAGCTCCGTCTTGACCTGTAATTCCTGTTATCAATGCAATTTTAGGCATTATTTACCTTCTCATTTACAAAATTAATTAATTCTTTATTAAATCTTTCAATAGAGAATCTTTCTGCATTTTCTCTACATAATTCTGGTTTGAAGATATGTATATTGTCTTCAAAAATATTTATGGCTTCAGCCAAGGACTCTTGTGTTTGCTCATTAAAGAAAACTCCGGACGGCTTATCTGAATCAATTGGCATAATTGTCTCAAGAGCACCTCCATTCCCATATGCAATAACAGGAGTACCACAACTTTGAGCTTCTATAGGTGCGATTCCAAAATCTTCATAGGCAGCAAAAATAAATGCTCTTGAATTCGAAATTTTATCATATAAAACTTTGTGACTTGCCTCTCCTAAAAATTCGATATTTTTTCCAGCATTTTTCTGTATTTTTTTTCTATCTGGGCCATCACCAATAACTACAAGTTTTTTCTCTTTAAATTTCGAAGAGAATGTTTCGACAATTAAATCAATTTTTTTGTAAGGTACCATTCTTGAGCAGGTAACATAATAATCCTCCCTTTGATTAAGATTTAATCTAAAATTATTTACATCAACTGGAGGATAAATGACTTGTGACTCTCTGTTATAAAATTTATTTATTCTTTGAGAAATGAATTTTGAAATTGATATAAAGTGATCTACTCTTGATGAGTTCATTTGGTCCCAATTTCTTACATAATGAAGAATTAACTTAGCTATAAATCCTTTTAAGCCATTATTCATTTTCGACTCCTGCAAATATTGATGTTGCAGATCCCAAGCATATCTAATTGGGGTGTAACACATACAAATATGAATTTGGTTTGGATTAGTTATGATGCCCTTTGCTACTGCGTGAGATGAGGAAATCACGAGATCATATTTATTCATGTCAAACTGCTCTATTGCTAATGGCATGAGAGGTAGATAGGTTCTATATCTTTTTTTTGAGAAAGGTAATTTTTGAACGAATGATGTCTTGACTTGTTTATTTTTAATAAAATGCTTGTCTTTTTCTTTTAAAAATTCAACAACAGCAAAAATATCAGCGTCTGGAAAGCAGTTTAAGGTTTGTTCTAAAACTCGCTCTGCACCAGCATAAGTAATTAGCCAATCATGAACTATCGCTATTTTCATGTAACTTTATCTTTTGAGGTTAAAAAGCTAGATGAGTTTTTTATAACTAAAGAATAGATAACAAAATATATGAAAGCTTGACTTGGTGCAGCAAATCTATGCTCTGTTAGAGACATAAGGATAAGAATTATAAGAGGAAATGTTAATAAATCTTTATCAAAATTTCTTAACTTTGTCATAGAGCTAAATAAATAAAAAATTAAAAAAATAAATATAATTAAACCTACTAGACCTTGTTCAGCCATAATATTCAAAAAGCTATGGTGTGCATGCCCAGAATTATATATATTTTTCTTAAGGAATCTGAGCTTAATTCCTGGTAAGACCTCCGAAGGATCTTTATATCTGTCATTGAACGAAGAAAATCCTGTTCCCATTAATGGAGATTCCAAAAAATCATCAACTGCCCATGGCCAAACCTTAATCACTCTGTGTGACAGATTATTAGAATTCCTGACAGGCAGCTCAACAACATCCATTCCATAAAAATCATTTTGTAGCCAATATTTGTGATGTTGATCATAACCCCATGCGATAACAGATATTTGGATAATAAAAAGTATCGCTACAGATGTAACAAAAAATTTGTAAAGTTTTCTTTTAAGAAGAAAAAATAAAAATATTCCAGCAATAAGAGCTAAATATGAGCCTCTGGAACCAGATTCAAATATAGTAAAAAAATTAAAGGCAAAAATAAAAAAATTTATATACGTTCTTTTATACAAGAAGGTAATTAAAGCAAAACTAGTTAATATTGCTAAAAAACCTCCGGCGGCATTATGGGATGTAAATCCCAGGTAATATAGATTACTACTTTCAAATAGATTTCCATTGAAAGAGAAATAAGAGTAAACGATTAAGTTTATTAAGGTAAGAAAGTATATAAATCTCGAAATAAACTTGTAAGAATCAAAATTAAAATTAAAGAAAGTTAAAGTTATTAATGGCATCAAAGATATAAAAATATTTCCATCTCTTCTATAAAAATTAAATTCAAATAATGAATGAACTGAGATAAGCGATAAACTAAAAAGAGAGTATGAGAAAAAAACCGTTGTAAGTAATTGAACCCTTGATATTTTTAAAGATAAGTATGGCTGTAAAAATAAAAAGGAGAGAGGAATTATAAGCGGAGTTACATAAAAAAAATTTGTCCAAGAAAAACATAAAAGAACAAAACAAGTAAAAAGAACTAAGCTGTTTATATTTATTTGGCTTTTTACTAACATTACCTATATTTTAAATACCTCTTCAAAGATAAAATCATATTTCTTTGACTGAAGAAAATTTTTAAGCTCAGATTCAAGTCCGTTAAAGTTGAACTCATGAGCTTTAAGTATATTTTGGGCAAAATTATTTCGATCTGACAAAAATAGGTTTGGGTAGTTATGCTCTCTAAGTTCATCCCAGTCCGTTGATACTGTTCTGAGGCCGCAAGAAAGGTATTCATAATACTTAATAGGATTCACATATTTAATAAGATCATTTACTTTAAAAGGAATTATTCCAACTGAATAATTAAGAAGCTTTGATTGGACTAGCTTGTTATCAATAGGTCCATGGAAATTTATAAATTCTGAATTAATCATTTTTTTTGGATCTTTCTTACTATTTCCATAGATATCCAAAATGAAACCATGCGAATTTCCTAATTCCTCAAAAACGTTATTTACTAAACTCCAATCAAACCAATCATCTATTGCTCCAACATAGATACATTTTTTATTTCTCAAAAACTGAAGGTTGATTTCGAAATTATTATTGATTCCATTAGAAAAATATTTTGCATTGCTATATTTTTTTCTAATAAGTTTCTTTGAGGTGCACCAACATTCTATGTCTGATTTATTAAACATATTATTTTCTGCTTTATTTAGAAAATTTTCATCAAGAACACCAAATCCATATGGATTATCTTCTATTGAAAATATTTTTCTTTTAGATTTTGTTCCAATAAAGTCATAGTAGTTTCTATAAGAAGAAGAAAAAACTAGTTCAAAATCCTCACTCAATAATTTTTTTAAACTTTTGGACCTAAATTTGAAATTAAAATAAGAAAAAAGAAAGTCATAAAGTCTATTGATATTTGAAAAACGAGGGAAAAATATAAAGGAACTAAAATAACTTACATTCTTAATTTTAATTCTCTTAAAAATAGATTTTATGAATTTAATAAAAATTTCTACTTTTGGTCCCCATTTAAAAAAATGAAAAAAACTTAGATCGTCTGATATGTAATAAACTTCATAATCTTTCTTCTTTGAAAGATAATCTGCTAAATTTGTTGATGGTAAAGAGGAAACTTCCCACTGTGGTTTAACACCAAATATCAGAATTTTTTTAGTACTTTTTAATCTGTCTCTCATAAACGAAAGCAACAATAAACATAAATAAGGAGCTAAATAATAGAGAATATATAAATAACACTTCTTTAAATCCGCTACTGTAAAGGATTAATGACATTGCAATAAATGCTATCAAACCTAATAGTCTTATTAAAAAAGTAGCCCTAAAATGCTCATAAGATTTTATTATCGCAAAAAGAAATGAAGTATAGACCACAAAAGGAAGAGAGATAATTAAAATGTTTAAAAAATAAACGCTATCCTTGTATTGTTCGGGAAACAACAAATCCAAAAAGTATTCCGAAACACTCCATGTCAGTATAATAAGTAATAATCCAATAAATATTGTAAGCCTATTAAAGACTTTTCTTGCTTTATTTAATTCATTATCTCTTTTGTTTTTGATCAAATTTAAAAACTCAGGAAAAAGGAATCTGAAAACTGGAAAAGATAAAATAGCTATAAGAGCTAAGTATATTGGTCGAGCAACAACTTGGAGATCTCCAACATTCTCAGTACCAAAAAAAATTATCATCAAAATTGAGTTCGAATAAATAATAAGATAAGAGCAAAAATATTCCAGAGAAGAGAAATTAAAAGAATAAAAAAATAAAGACCTAATATTTTTATCAATCTTTATAGGATTTGAATCATTCTGAATTTTCGCTTTAAAAATAATTTTTTTGATTTTAGGAAAAATCCAAACTGAAACTAATATATTTGATAGAACAAAAGATAGAATCAAATATATATATGGATTATCAAAATAAAAAATAAGGAAAAATAGAAAGAAAATAGATACAAATGCAGTACCTTTAAAAAACTCTATGTATGAAATAGTAGAATAAACTCTTGATGATAATAAAACATCCATGAGAAATGTATTTATCATCAATACAAGTAACATGAGAAGAATATAGCTCAAAGAAAAGTTAAAAAAATTATCAAAGATTGAAGTAAAAATAAAGAATAGTAATGGTACAAAAAATAGTAAAAAAATTGCCAAGAAGGATAAGAATATCCTAGAAAAAAATAAATAAATGCCCATTCCATAGTTATTTACAGCTCTAACCATGGTATCTTTAATCCCAACAATAAAGATTGATAACAAGGTTATAACGTCAATTAATGTAAAGTATTTAACTAAAAGACCTTCCTCAAAGTTATTTGCCAAAAAAATATTTAAAAAGAATTTTAAAATAATATTCAGTGCAGATAAGCAAATATTTATTAGGATTGGCCAAGTGGGCATACTAAAAAAATATTTTTCTAAGTTTATGGAACCTTTTAAACATATTCATAAATCTTCTTAAAAATTCAAAAATTATCCATATGAATATAAGTCTGGCATCAATTACCAAAATAGCTGACAAGATTGCTAATGAATCAAAGTGATTAAATACTATTTTTAAGTTTGAAAATCTAGAAGAGGAAAATCCATTAGTAATTTCTTTCTGAGCCTCTGAATCTAAGATAATTAATCTCAAATACAAATCTAAACAGTAGATAATAAGTATTAAAATCAATAAAGGATGATCTGTAACTATGAAAAGGGCAGCAATAACAGATAACCACAAAGATAGATCTGCAAGGCTATCTAAAATCTCCCCTTTTTTAGAAGTCTTATTAAGATATCTTGCGAGACTCCCATCAACCAAATCTAAAAATAATGATAGAAGTATAAAAAAAGCAGCAGCCTCAAAAAAATCGTAGATTAGTAAAAAAAAAATAATAAAAATTAAAATAAAATTAGTAAAAGAAACATAGTTTGGGTCACTTATATGCTTGGATAGTTTAGGTACAGTTTTAAAGGCAATAAATTGAAGAAGGGTGCCAGATAATCCAACCTCTTGAATAGGATGCTTTTTTAATTTGTCACTCACAGTTATTTTATTTAGACGATCTATCAATTCTCAAAGCTTCAGAAAATCCAAAATATGCCCAATAAATGCATGAAAGAAGATTGAGAATTACGCAAACAATCAATCCCAAAAAAATAGTGTCGATATAGTTTCTTAAAGGATAAAAAAGTAAGGCGCCCCACAATAAAAATTGGTTCTGCCAAATATACATAGTAATTATTATATTCTTGATAGCTATCTTAAAAGGCTTATCAAATATTGAAAGAAGCTCCTCTTTTTCATGATCAAGATTTGTCATTCCTTCTCTTTTTGCAGAAAGATCTTCGGGTTCAAATATTGCAGGAGAATCTCCTTTAAATTGCTTCTTATAGTGAAGAGTAAGATTATTTGCAATCACCATTGCAATGAATAAAAAGATGTAATCAAGACTGTTACTTATCTTGTAGGCTGCAAATGATATTGAGAAACCTAATAAATTGAAATTAGCTGAAAATATTGCATCGAAAAAATGTTCTAAAAAGACGCCCATTTTTGTGGTCATTCCTTTCATCCTAGCAAATAGACCATCAGCATGATCGATCACCTCGTGGATTTGAAACATAAAAAAACCTACAATAAAAAAAATACTTTCAGCCATAAAAAAGCAAATTACTGCAGATATATTCAGGACGGCTCTAAAAATTGTAATTTGATTTGGTGTAATTTTTGTGTTCCACAAAAGACGAATTATTTCAAAGGCTAAAGGCCTGACTATATAACTATGGATGACAGTTTCCTGCCTAAACTTTCTTCTTTTTGGTTTTGTTGAATCATTCATGATAAATTTTATTAGCAGATATTGAAAAATATCGATTCATAAATGGGATTTTTGAAATAGCAGGAGTAAAGGTATTAATGTCCATTATTTTGAAATTATTTTTTATCAAATTATGTTCCCATTCTTTTTTTGTGTACCACTTTTCTTTAAAAGGCCCGTCAGGTGGATACATCCACATCCCTAAATATTCGTATGAATTTTTTAACATGCCCAAAATTGATATTTTATTTCTGTCTCCAATGAATAAATGCCCATTATCCTTGAGAATCCTCTTAATTTCTGCAAAAGATTCTTCTAAAGATCTTTCATGTTGAAGAACTTCGATGCATAAGACTACATCTATCGATTTATCATCTAACGGAATCATTGAAGTTGTGCCTTTTGAAATATTTGTATTATTGTAATAAACAGGATCAAGTCCCAAAAAATTAAGATTAGGATACTTCTTAGAGAGTAGATCAATATATTTTCCTTTTCCGCAACCAAGGTCCAAAACATAAATTTTTTCTTTGTAAGATCTATTATCAAGATTATCTAGGATCTGAAATATCTTTTGGAGATATGATTCATCATGTCTATCTATCGCATCATTTACAGTGCCTTCTTGAGAGAATTCAAAAGAAGCTCTTACCCATTCAATATGTTCATCATTTAAAGAAAAGTTATAGTCATCGTATTTAATCATTGAGTCCAAAAAAAACTTATTATTCCAATTTAAGATTTTACAAGAACCATAATCTCCATAAAAAGGAATGCTCCCAAAAAACCCTCCAAACATTGATTCATCTTCGCATTTAATTTGTTTAGACTTTAGGTAATAAATTGTTCTCTTAGCGAGTCTAAGGTAGTTTTTATCATCGTTTATAGAATAAATATCTAAACAAACCCCCGCCCACTGAGCTAATCCTGTGATGCACTTACTTTTATCCTGTGCTTTCAAAGTTTCATCATACTTTGAATACAGGATAATATCTTTTTGAAGATTTATGTCTTTTAGCTTTTCTGCGAGCTTAAGAGCGGATTCAAAAATATAATATCTTTTTGTGAGCTTGTAAGATGATAATAAACCCTCAAGGATATAGATAATTGTATGTAGAACTGGATACTCATTTTTTGAAAAAGATGAATATTTAAAAAAGCCATTTTCTTTTTGATTCTTTATTGTCCAATCAATATTTTTTAATCCTGAAAAAAGATATTTATCTTCTTTGGATATTTTTGAGAAATGAATCAATGCAGAGGCAACCCTTGTATAGTAAGAATGTGGTTGATAATTATATGAATTTTTAATCCAAGAGCCATCTTCCTCTTGATTTTTCAATAACCACTCTGAGGCTTTTCTAGCTGCTTCAAAATATTTTTTCTGATTAGTTTTCTCAAACATCTCATTGAGACCTATCAAGCACTGACCTGTATCAAATACTTGTGGGATATTTTGATCAATGTCGCTAAAGGAGCCATCTGAATTCTGTTTATGAAGGAGCCATTCGGCTGCACGTTTGGAACTTTCCATATATTTCGAATCATCTAAAAACCTTCCTACATCATGCAGAGTGGGTATTATGTAGCCAGTTGTTTCAATATAACTCTTATCCCATTTTTTTGAATAAAGAGAATAGTGCCTTGAGTATCCGCCATCATCATGAGCATTTTGCGAGGATAATAACCATTGTGCAGCGTCTTTTATATGTTGTTTGTTTGTATATACATCCTGAGATGAAAAGTTTTTAAGGGCTTGAAAAAATCCTTTTGGATTACAAGTTATTGAAAGAGTTAATTTAATAAAATTCTTTATATTCATAGGGAAGATTTTGCATCTTTCTTTAAAAGATTAATTATTCTTTTGCTTGCCCTACCGTCACCATAAGGATTATGTGTTTGAGACATTTTTTTATAAAAAACTTTATTATCAATAAGATTTTGAGTTTCTTTAATGATCTTATTAAAGTCTGTGCCAACTAGCTTAACTGTTCCAGCTTTAATTGCTTCTGGCCTCTCTGAAATATTTCTCATTACTAAAACTGGTTTTCCGAGAGAAGGAGCTTCTTCTTGAATTCCTCCAGAATCAGTTAATATGACATATGATTTTTGCATTAAATAAATAAAAGTCTCATAACTCAGAGGTTTAATGAGATGAACATTTGGTATATTTCCTAAATAATTTTCTACTGGTTTTTTGACTTTTGGGTTTAGATGTAAAGGATAAACAATATCTATACTTGTATTTTCTTCAGATATTTTCTTAAGAGCTAAACATACATTTTTGAATCCTTCACCAAAGTTCTCTCTTCTATGACCTGTAACTAATATAAATTTTTTCTTTCTATTGTATTTATAATTCTTGTTTAGTTCTTCTTCGATTCTTTTACTAAATCTCTTATCTTTTTTAATTTTGTCTTTTATAAAAAAGAGAGCATCAATTACGGTATTTCCAGTAACGAAAACATTTTTTTTATTTTCTTTGTAGAGATTCTTCATGCTTTCATTTGTTGGTGCAAAGTTTAATGAAGATAATACAGAAATAATCTGACGGTTTACTTCTTCGGGCCAAGGCGAGTAAATATTATTTGTTCTCAGCCCTGCTTCGATATGACAAATTTTAATTTTTTCATAGAAAGCTGCTATGGATGCTGCCATAGAAGTAGTAGTATCTCCATGAACTAAAACATAATCTGGTTGGAAATCTTCATAGATTTTTTTCATTTCATTTATGATCTTCGAGGTAACTACAGATATGTTCTGGTTTCTTTTCATGATGTTCAGGTCAAAATCTGGTTTGATAGAGAATAATTCCAGTACCTGATCCAACATTTGCCTGTGTTGAGCAGTCACACAAGTCTTAGTTAGAAAAAATGACTTATTTCTACTCAATTCATTTATGACTGGAAACATTTTTATTGCTTCAGGTCTAGTTCCAAAAACGACGAGAACTTTTTTTCTTTTCATTTCTAAATAAGATTAAATTGAAAAAATATAGTCAGTATCTTTTGATTCAAAATAAACAGGGTTGTTTGACATTCTTTGCTTATTTACAGCTTTTATTAAACTCAGTTTGTTTTTCTTGGAGATTTTTAGAAGGCTATTAAAATCAGGGTTTATTTTAATTGAGCGTAAAAAATCATAAAAGAATTCCAATATTTCTCTTTCTTTATGGATTCCAAAAGTATGATTTAATCGGTTCATTATTTCATCTAAGTGTTTTCTGCCTCTTGGGTCATTAATTTTTCTTTTATTATTGTGTGCGTGAATTTTATAAATTTTTGGAAGGGTTAGCCAAACCGCATGGCCATGAGGGATATCATAATTTGTAGAAAAGCCATAAGACCATGCATGTGGAGCTGTTGTCTTTGCAATATTTATTGCTTTACCTGCTAAATTTGCAGCTCTTTGCATTGACTGAGAACTATCATTTGCTTGATCACAATTTATAAACTTTTTATAGTTTTTGAGTGAAAGTTCAAGAGATTCAAAAGAAATTTCTATACTTTCTTTTGTTGAGCCAACTGCCCAACTACTTTCAATGGCCTGTGAAATAGCATCCAAAACATTACAAGATTTTTGATAATTTGTTGATGATACTGATAATTTAGAATCCAATATGACTGCTTGAGGCGTAAGAAAACTAGATGCAACTGAGTATTTTGTTTTATCAATATATGCAACTGCAAAATGAGTTGCTTCGCTTCCAGAGCCTGCTGTTGTTGGAATGGCGATGATAGGAATATTATTATCTAAAGGTTTTGAAATTCCTTTGATTATCTCTTCAATTTGAGAGGTCTGTTGAAAGGTTGCTTTTATTAATTTTGACATATCAAGAACACTTCCACCTCCGACAGCAATAATTAAATCAATAGAAACATTGTCAATTAAATTTAAAGCTTTTTTTAAATCCTGAATTTTAGGATCAGTTTCAAAGTCATCAAAAACTATAAAATTATACTTATCTTTTAATGCTTCAATAGCTTTTCCAGCGCCTGACTTAATAAAAGATTTTTTACCTGTTACGAGTAAAATATTCTCTGGATTATAATCACTTACTAATTCCTGAAGTGAAGATAAAGCTCCAATTTTATCAAGGGAGTTCATTAGAGTTAATTGATCCTAAATGTTCCATTATTGCTATTTTATTCTCTTCAGGAGTGGAGGTAGGTCTTCCTAGATTGCTTCTATTACCCGGTCTAACTATTACCTCTAAAAAGTGAGGGCCTTTTTCTTTAAAAAATTTATTGAAAATTTGGTCAATGTTTTTTAAATCTTCAATTTTAGTTGCTGATTGATAACCACAAGACAAAGCTATACTACAAAAGTTTATGTCCATGCCCACTGTTGGTTGTCCGCCTACAGAGTCATGGACTCCATTATTCAAAACTATATGGATTAAATTATTACATTTTGATTGTCCAATTATTGCAAATGAGCCAAGATGCATGATTGCTGCTCCATCTCCATCTAGACATATTACTTCTTTGTCCAATCTTGTCTTAGCTAATCCTAGAGCAATTTGACTGGCATGCCCCATTCCTCCAACCGTCAAAAAATCCTTGTGATGTCCATCTTCACAAAATTCTCTATATTCAAATAGTTCTCTTGATGGCATACCAGTTGTAGAAACGATTAGATGATTTTCACTAAGTTTTTTTGTAATTTCATTGATTGCTTCTTCTCTAGATATGCCAATAGTGTTTTTTGACTTTTCTAAATTAACTTTCTCAAAAGTATCTTTTTCAATAACCAGGAAAATCGGTGTTTTTTTATTGATAGCTATTTTCAGAGCCTCTTGCATCTGATCTATTGCTATTGATTGATCTTTATCCATAACAAAATAAGGAAAGTTCATGGACTCAAGCATTTCTATCATTACTTTACCCTGATGAACATGTTGAGGTTCATCTTTAATATTTGGCTGTCCTCTCCAACCAATCATTATTAACATTGGTATACCGTAAACCTGATTGCTGGAAAGAGATAAAAGAGGATTGATAATATTTCCAAGTCCTGAATTTTGAAGATAAATAAAAGGGACCTTACCAGAACCTAAATAATGTCCAATACCTAAGCCTATAGCTCCTCCTTCATTTGCTGCAATAATATGATTTTCAGCTGGTACTTTGTTTGAAATACATGCGCAAAATTCTTTTAATAAAGAATCTGGAACTCCAGTGAAAAACTCTACTCCAAAAGAAGTTAATTTATCTAAATAATCTTCAGGATTTATCACTTTTATTTAGTGCCTGGAATTAGTTCAAGAATTTCTTTAATTGACATCAAATCCTTATCGCACTCTAGGCTTCGACCATGTTTTAAAATAGATTGTGCGGTTTGTATCATTGATGGATATGCGCTTCTAAGAAGATGATTTGCATAAATCACGATATTCACTCCATGATCAAGTAATTCATCTTCGGTAATAGAATTAAAACTTGATGGCACAACGACTAAAGGTCTCTTGTCTTGGAATTTTTTATATTCAAGACAAAATTCTAAGATTTCATCGGGTTCTTTCTTTCTACTATGGATCATTATGCCATCTGCACCAGCCTTGATATAGGACTTTGCTCTTTCTAGTGCATCTTCCATTCCTTTTTCTAATATTAAACTCTCAATTCTTGCAATAATCATAAAGTCATCTGTTGAAAGAACTGACTTACCAGCTTTAATTTTTAATGAAAAATTCTCAATAGAATCTTGAGTCTGATCTACATCAGTCCCAAACAAAGAATTCTTTTTAAGTCCTGTTTTATCTTCAATAATTACAGCTGAAACACCTACCCTTTCTAAAGTTCTTACTGTAAATTTGAAGTGCTCAATTTGTCCTCCTGTATCAGCATCATAAATTACAGGCTTTGTAGTAACTTCTAATACCTCATTTAAAGAAGTCATTCTTGCGCTCACGTCTACTGCTTCTATATCAGGCTTTCCTCTAGCAGTACTATCTGTCAAACTGCTTGCCCACATTCCATCGAATTCCTTTGATGAGTTTCCTTCTTGAATTTTAGAATTCTCTATAATTAACCCGGACAGGGGGTTATGGATATCAAGGAATCTCAATAAAGGCTTTGCCTGTAAAGATCTTTTTAAAATAGATCTTCTTATGTCTGGAATGGAACCAAAATCTTTCAAAGCATTGTTTAAGGAAGTAGATGAAATACCTTCAGTATATTCAACTTCAATTAGCTCGCCTCCCCACTCCTTTAATATATCGATTACTTTTTGGCGAGTTTCTTTTTGAGGACCTTCTTTCCAATCATCTCCATGTAAAACAAAATTAGGCTTTTCCCTCAGCAAATTATCAGTATAGTCCAGCGTCTCTTGTGGTATGACTTTCTCGATTCCTTTAATATTTGAGAGAACTTCAAATCTTTGATCATAGCTCATGAAGGGAACCCTCTTGTAAGAGGCTATAGCTTCATCTGTAAGAAGTCCAGCTGTGACTTCTCCATATGAAGATGCCTCTTTGATAATATTAAGATGACCAGGATGAATGAGATCTGCGCTCATTCCAATGTATACTTTTTTTTTCATGTTGATTCTCTGCCTTTTTCTTTAATTGAAGAAAAAATAAATAATAAAGTAACTGCTGAAAAAAAACTTACTAAAAAACCAATAATAATTATTAGTATTCTGTGTGGAGAGTCTTTTTCTTGCGGCAAAAATGGATGATCTACATACTCTAAAATATAATCATCTTTAATATTTGTAAGTGTCATAATTTTTAAGTTACTTTTCATCAATTCAGCAATAGAATTTTTAAGCTCGATATCTTTAGTATTTGGCAGAAGTAGCTTGAGGTAATTCAAAGAACTTGAAGCCTCTTCCATGTCCTGATTTTTTACAAGATTGTTTAGTTCAGTGATCATAAACTCCAAGAAAGATTTTGAAAAAATTGGAGAAACATGAGTAATTGAAACTTTTATAAAATTTCTCTTATCTATAGAAACATCTAACATCTCATTAAAGTAAACTTCATGAACTTCTAGAAAATCGTAACCAATTACGCTTGAGTTCTTATAAAGAATTTTACTTGTTTCATTATCAAATCCTCTAGCATTTACTATTTGTTTAGAGAAATCATCTAGAGAAAGCAAATGCTTTATAAAAGATTTTGAACTTAATATCTCTAATGCTAAATCAGACTTAGATACCCCTGAGCTCGAAGAAACATCTATGCCTATTATTGAAGCAATTCCCTGATATTGCTGAATACTCTGAGAAGAGGAAGAATCTGAATTAACTTTTAAAACTGCTGAGGATTTAAATTGATCTGGAAGAGAATAGGCATATATTGAAAAAAGAATAGTACCAATAGATACAAAATAGAATATAAATTTTTTATTTTGTCCTATAAAGTCTTTGATCTTTGATAAATCTAACTCTCCTGAAAAATCTTTATTTTTTGGGCTTTCCATATCAATTAAGTCCTTAAATATTTGTCGTCAAGTCTCACGATGTCATCCTCTCCAAAATAATCTCCTACTTGAATTTCAATTATCTCCAAAACTTCAGTAGTTTCATTAGATAATCTATGTTCCACTTCTTGAGGAATAAAAATGTGATCTCCAGCATTAATGATAGATTTCTCTTTTCCTTTAATAACAGTCGCTTCACCTCTAACAACAACCCAATGTTCAGACCTCTTTTTGTGATATTGAAGAGAGAGTGACTCATTTGGATTAACACAAATCTTTTTTACTTTTGTGAAAGAAGGATCATAAATATTTTCAAAGGATCCCCACGGTCTCTTTTCTTGATAATTTTTATGTTTGTTAATTAAAGAGGAGCTCGATTGTATTTTGTCACCACCAATTCCAAAAATCATTTCGATCTGATGATCTTTGCACACTGAAAATTCTGGAATATCTTCAACGTTTCTTCTATCTCCACCATTTGCAAAAACATTTATTTTATTATCTTTCTTTAAACTTAATATTGTTTTGCAGACGGTACTATCATCATCAATTGATGAAACTACTTCATCGACACATGAGAATCCAAGAATCAATTCTTTTCTTTCATTAAATGGCATAAAAATATAGCCTTTCTTTTCTAGGAGAAAGTTATCAGAGTTCAAAATTACAATTAGTTTATCTCCAAGACTTTTAGCTCGGACAAACATTCTGAGGTGACCTATATGAACAGGATCGAAGCCTCCACTAACTGCAACGTATTTCATGTTATTGGTACCCGGGGCCGGACTTGAACCGGCACGAAGTTGCCTTCGAGGGATTTTAAGTCCCTTGTGTCTACCAATTCCACCACCCGGGCAATATTAATTATCATATGTAATGTTTTGTTCTATCTCTCTATGGTCGAATTCGTATTTTTTTCTTAATTTACTATTAATTTTTTTGACATTTTTCAACAAAGATAGATCTACTCCTATTTCCTCGGCATAATTTATTAGCGCTGACAAATCTTTTGGAAAGCAAGCTCCACCAAAGCCATTTTTTCCATCGGGACCTGGCACCATCATGTGAGAATTGCCTATTCTAGTGTCATTGCTAATACAGTCAATAAAATAATCCCAATCAATCTCAATACTAGATGAATTAAAAACATCTTTAATTTGATTAAAGAAAATAACTTTAGAGGCAAGAAATGAATTTATAGTATATTTTATAAGCGAGGCTGATTTCGAATCCATTTCCAAAAAGTTCAAGGTTTTACATATGGAATGATTTTCATACAAATTCATAACTTCCTTATTATCCTTCTTAGTGCCTCCTAATATGATAAATGGTGAATTTTTAAAGTCTTCTGCATAAGTTTTTTCTCTTAAAAATTCTGGATTGTAAACCAGCCTTTCACATCTTTTTTCTAATTCCATTAGGCTAGAAGGAGTTAAAGTACTTTTGAGAATGATGATGGCTTTATTGTTAATTCTATTTAACTCATCGAACACTTCCACCATAATTCTATTACTTTGGCTTCCGTCGGAGTTCATGGGAGTAGGCAAACAAACAAAAATAAATTCTGGATCAAAATTTTTTAAGTCTTCAATAGTCGAATTAAGCAAGGGATCTATTAACAAAATATTTGTTTTTTTAGAAAATCCCTTTTCCATAGCTTTTCCTACGAAACCATATCCAATTATTGCGATTTTAGTCATTAGCTATATGAATCATACCAATTAAAAAAATTAATTATCCCCTCATCAAAAGATACCTTAGGTTCATAATTTAGGCATTTCTTAGACTTCTGAAGATCTGCAAAAGTAATATCGACTTCATCATTTGAATTAGCATATTCTATGATTGCTTTTTTTTGATAAAAATTCTCTATCGTATTGATAAGTTGCATTGTTTCTATGGGACTATTATTTCCAAGATTAAAAATTTCACTTTGATTCTCAGTTTTAAAGAAAATTGAAGATTCAATACCATCTACAATATCAGTTATGTAAGTCATATCTCGTTTCATAGAGCCTTGATTAAATACCTTAATCTTATTCTCTTCTTTGATGTTTTTCGTAAAACTATAATAAGCCATATCTGGCCTTCCCCATGGTCCAAAGACTGTAAAAAATCTTAAACCAATGGTTTTTAAATTTTTATTATTATGAGCAATTATTTCATTTGCTAGTTTTGTTTTTCCATATAAGGAAGAAGGATTAAGGTTCTCAAAATTTTCACTGAAGGGAATTTTTTTTTCATCGCCGTATACAGAGCTGCTTGAAGCGTAGATAAATCTTTCAACTTCAAATACCTCACTGAGATTAAGAATATGTAAAAAAGAAAGAATGTTGGAATCTAAGTAAGAAGATGGATTTATTAAGGAATATCTTACACCTGCCTGCGCGGCCAAATTGATAACGATATCTGGATTAAAGTCAGCAAAACAACTTTTTAAATTATCTTGATTCAATAAATCTACTTGAAGAAATTTGAAGTTATCTTTGAAAAGTAAATTTTCAAGTCTCCTTTTTTTTAGCTTGGTATCATAATAACTGTTTAGGTTATCAACTCCGAGAATTTCGGTATCCTTGCCCAAAAGTGAATTACTTAAGTGAAAGCCAATAAAACCTGCAACGCCGCTTATAAAAATTTTCATTATTATGGAGGCTGAGGTCGGAATCGAACCGGCGTACACGGATTTGCAGTCCGCTGCATAACCACTCTGCCACTCAGCCCTTTATTTTGAAAATGATTGTATAGCATTAGCTATGTATTCTGTATCTTTTAAGTTTAAATGAGGCCCGATGGGAAGGCTTAAAATTTGATTACAAGCTATTTCAGAGTTTTTAGCATGAACTTTGCTCGTTAAAACTGTCTTGCTGAATGCCTTCATCTTACTCAAAGGTTTTGGATAATAAATACCACAATTAATCCCCTTTTTCTTTAAAAAGGCCATCAAAGGTTTTCTTTTTTTTAATAAAATTGGAAACTGATGAAACACAGAAAACTGATCCGAAGATAATTTAAGAGTTTCAATATTTGAAGATTTAATAGCATTAATTAAATGAGATGCTTGCTTAATTCTTAATCCGTTATATTTTTTTAATTTTTTAATTTTAAGATTTAGCACTGAAGCTTGAATGGCATCCAATCTAGAATTTCTTCCTGCAAGTAAATGGTCATATGTTGCCACTCTTCCATGATTTGCTATTTTTTGAGCCTTTTCAAAAATGCTTTTTTTATTTGTGACAATTGCTCCTGAGTCTCCGAATGCACCTAAGTTTTTTGTAGGATAGAAGCTAAATGTTCCAATATCTCCAAAATTACCTACAGTTTTTCCTCTGAACTTTGCTCCATGGGCTTGTGAACAATCTTCAATTATTTTGATGCCATACTTGTCAGTAATTTTTTTGATTTCTGTCATGTTGCACGGGTTTCCAAATAAATGAACAACAATCAAAGTGCTAGTGTTTTTTGTTATTAGCTTCTCAAGAGATTCTAGTGAAATTGTAAAATCATCTAGATTGATATCTGCCAGTACTAATTTGTATCCTCCTCTAACTACAGCCTCTGCGGGAGATAAAAAAGTAAAATTTGGGACGATTACTTCAGAGTTCTTAGGAATATCTATACTTTCTAAAGCAATCTCAAGGGCATCTGTTCCATTTGCTACTCCAAGACAATATTTACTTTCATTGAATTTTGAGAAATTCTCT
>MDSZ01083996.1_pt1 | contig 20287 bp, 18 predicted proteins | sample 811201 | NCBI WGS metagenome assembly MDSZ01 (sample SAMN05326647, study PRJNA326480) | marine metagenome | isolation source: seawater | place: Indian Ocean: North | collected 2010 | reverse complement strand
TGAAATGGATTTTATTTACACTCAATTAAAAAATAGTAATGTTTTGCTTGAGATAGGAGCAGGATTTGGAAGATTACCCCATTCAATAATCCAGACTTTTAGCAACATTGATAAATATATTATTATCGATTTAGATTGGATGCTTGAATTATCCTCAATTTTTTTAAAAAAAGTTTTAAAAAAAGATCAGTTTAAAAAGATAATTTTTATAGATGCCGCGAATTATAAAAATGATTTAAAAGATATCATTAATGTTCGCGATGAAAAAATTGATTTAACTATTAATATTGATTCCTTTCAAGAGATGCCTACCTTTGTTGCTGAAGATTATATAAATTATATTAGTAATCACTCAAAAAGCTTTTTCTCAAAAAATGCTATATGCAAATATGAGCCTCATAATATTAATGTTAAATTGAAAGATGATTCTCAATATGAAGCAGCACTTGATATGGGTCTATGCAAAGAGGTAATCGATATTTTCAACTCAAATCATTTAAATGATCAACAGACAAAATATATTGAGAAATATTGTCCATCTGGTTTTATTAATCAAAAGAAAGAACAATGTTTCGGACAATTTTTGTATTATTGCTCTGCTTTTTACATAAAAAAATAATTAATTTAGATGGATAAAGAAAAATTAAAAATTCTGATACTGGGTTCGTCTGGACAAATTGGCACTGAGTTGATTGATCAATTAAAAAATTACTCTTATCAGCTAACAGCTTTATCAAGATCTAGTAAAAAAAATATTCAAAACAAAAATATCAATTATATAAATCTTGATATTTTAAATAATGAAAATAACAAACTTGAAAAACTAGTTGCAGAAAATGATTACATATACCATCTGGCTGGTGATACATCAGTCATGTCTGAGCTAAATCAAGAAATGAATTATCATAAAAGTTGGATACAACCAACTCATAGAATACTCAATTCATTAGTTGGAACTGATAAAAGATTTATATATGCTAGCTCGGCAAGTGTTTATGGTATTGATCCTATTCTTCCAGTAAAAGAAGATTCTTACGAATATCCATTAACATCTTATGACTTAGCAAAAATATCCTGTGATAATTTAATCCGATACTATAAAAGTTTCTACAATATTAACTGCGTGTCATTAAGATTTTCAAATGTGTATGGTCCTGAAACCACAATTGGTAAAGATTCCAGAAGAGTTATAAATAAAATTTTAAATAACATACATCTAAACAAAGAAATAAGTATTGTTTCAGATGGCCTATATAAACGAAATTATGTTCATGTTTATGACTCAGCTTCAATGTTAATTCATGCCGCCCAGCACATAACAAAAACTCCAGCAGTTGTTTTGGCATGTTCGAGAGAAAATTTTTCATTTAAAGAGGTAATTGAATGTTTAGTAAAAAATTATGAAAAAAGGTTTCATAATGAAAAAATTCAAATTAATTATGGCTTGAAAGAAAAATTTATAACTGACTTGAGAAGTTTTAATGGCGAACCATCAAAAATTTTTAAAGATTATGAATTTAAATATAGCCTAGATATGGGCTTCAGAGAATTAGTTGAATGCATTGAATGAAAATTAGCCTAAAATTATTCTTTTTTCCATTAGCTTTTTTACCATTTTTATGGGATTACTATATTTTTGGTTTAAAAATTTTTGATATTGTTGCTATATTAATTGGTTTATTTTGTTTAATTTTTGTTTCAAAAGAGCAAATACGTGAAAAAAGTCCATCAAGAATTTATTTGTTTTTATATTTTTTTACATTTTTTTCAATAATAGGATTCATAAATTATTTTGATTTTAAGGGTTTTTCAGGCCTTATGCTTGGAATTTTATACTTTTATCTGATGATATTATTCTTTGAAAAAGAAGACATAAAAAAACAAAGCTTTTATATTTTAACAATCTTATTATTTACATTTTTTATTCAGTTTTTGAGTACAATTTTTTTCAATGAACCAATAAATTTTCATAGAATTGTTGGCGACTCACCAAGACTTGAGACTGCCGTTGGTTTTAGAACCTCAGGTTTGTTTTTAGAGCCAACAAGTTACTGTGCAATGATGTTCATGACTTTAGTATTAAGATTTTTGTTGAATTCCTTTACAAAGTATGAATTTTTTGGAGTATTATCGATCCCGCTTTCATTTTCTTTATATGGTGTTTTCTTATTTATTATTCTTATTGGATACTGGGCTTTAAAAAAATTTCGCAAAAGATTTCTTTTTTCAATTGGAGTAATTTTTATTGTTCCTATTATATTTCTATTTACTCAAGGCTCTAATTTTGCAAGTGAAGGCACACAGATTTATCAAATCTTTGAAAGGGTTAACTCAATTTCATCGGATATATCTGTTGTCTCCAGATATAGTGGTTCTCAAGAGTCTAATTCATTAGTTTCAATAATTTTTGGCAATGGCTTGTCTACTGTGGGAGGTTCTAGACTTGGAAATTTTGGTCTAGGGTACCTAATTTCTGGTGTAGGAATTTTTGGCCTTATGATTTTGATCGTAATTTACATGGATTTATTCAGAAAGAAACTTTTTTATGTATTTTCCAGTTTTTTTGTTATTTTACTTAGTAGCTATTATTGGACTTTTCTAGTTTTTTGGATGTGGATGGCATGGATTTATATAATTCTGAAGAATTCAAGTTACTATTCAATAAATGCACAAAAATAATTCTATAACTTCTCAAGACAAACTGTCCTAGTTCCTTTCCAGTTTGAAATTAAATCTATAGCATCTTCACTTGAAATATTTTCATATATTCCTCTTGAAGCTTCCCATTCATCAATAACCATAAAAGGCTTATATCCATATTTTTGAAATACTGAACCATCAGGGTTTCTTTCGTCATCACTTGAAATATATTTTGGTTTATATCCTTTTTCAAAAAGTTCTTTAAGTGTATTTTTCATTAATTTAATATCATCATATTTATGTGTTTCGAAAATGATAGTCCTTGGAGCTAAAGAACTATCTGTATTAAGAAGTCTGCATAGTGATATAAGTATTTCGTATTCATGACCCTCAATATCCATTCTTACAAAATCAACACCATTTATTTTTTTAACATATTCTGCAAAATCAATTAACTCAACATCAACTTCTTCAACGTCATCAAACGAAGCCTTATTTACTAAATTAAAGCTATTAAGATTAGTTTTTCTATGAAGACCAAACTTAGCATTTCCATTTTTACTTGAAATAGCACATTGCTTAAAATCTACCCTTTCACTTAGATTATTAAGTTTGAGATTCTTTGACAAAATTTTAATATTTCTGGGATCAGGCTCTACTGCATAAATTTTTGAACTTTCATTAAGTTTTTTAGATTCCATTATGATGTAATAACCAATATTTGCTCCAAGATCTAAAATAGTATCGTCAGATCTTACTTCATTATCGACCATCCATTTGTGCTCTAATTCGCGACTTCCAATAACAAATAGAACTCTAGCAAGTCCATCATCGTCAAGAGGAAGATACATTTTATAATCATAGATATTTCTCAAGACTTCACCATTTGATAATGTTTGAAGACACCAAAAATGTAACTGCTTGAATAAGATAATAAAACCTTTAAGTTTGTAAAATTTAAAAATTGAAATTAGGGTTTTGAATGGCTTTAGCATAGTTAACCTTGGGTGATGTCGTTATTATACTATACACAATAATTTCAAATAACTATATTTGATTTCTAATATTGATATTTTAACTCTTATAAAATGTGTACAATGTCGTAAATACAAAATACGTATTTAAATCAAGCATTAATTAATTATGTTTTCTATTATAACTCCAACATTTAACAGGCAAAACATAATCAGCAATTCCATTGATAGTTCAATTAGTTTTCTAAATGAATTAAATGATAATTCCGAAATTGTTGTAATAGATGATGCATCAACAGATGGTACTGAAGATTTCTTAAAGCAGAAGTATAGAACTTTCATTACAAATAAAAAGATACTTTTTTCTAGATCTAATAACAATCTTGGCGTCACAGGTGCTAAAAATTTAGGTGCAAAGCTTGCAAATAATAAATGGTTAATTTTTTTAGATTCAGATGATGAACTTTTACCTAATTCAACGAGAATAATTAATAGCGTCATTAAATCAAATTTAACAGCAGATGCTATATTTTTTAGGTGTTTAGACAGCAATAATGAATTTGTTGGAAAAAAAATTGACAGCTCTTTTAATCTAAAAAACATCAATCAATTTCTTATCCATGGAACTTATGGAGAGTGTTTACCTGTTATAAAAAAAACAATTTTTTTAAATTATTTATATGATGAAGATCTTAGAGGATTTGAAGGACTTTCATATCTAAGGATGTTAAAAGATAAAGTAAATATTCATATCAGCAAATTTCCAACAAGAAAATATAGCCTCATAGGAACTGATAGACTTTCAACAAAGATCAATCTTTTCAAAAGATCTAATTATATTTTTTTAGGCTACTTGAGATATTTTAAAGAATCTCATGGTTACAGTTCATTTTATACAAAAATCTTTATTTTAAAAAAGATTATTAAATATAGCGTGCTTTGCATAATAAATTATCCATTGAAAAAAATTTTTAACATTTAAAAAATGAGAATCTTGCACATAATAACTACTCTTGATAGAGGAGGGGCTGAAAAGATGCTTGAGAGCCTTTTAACAAATAATATTAATAATTCAGAGAAAATTTTTGTTATCTCCTTGAAAGATAAAGGTAGCATAGGAGAGAATCTTGAAAAGATTGGAGTTAAAACATATGCACTAGAAATCAGTTCGATTTTTATGATTCCTTTCAAATTTATAAAATTATTTAAACTAATTGTAAAAATTAAGCCAGATTTAATACAAACTTGGCTTTATCATGCAAATATTTTGGGATCTTTAGCTTCATCAATTTATGGAAATATACCAGTTGTATGGAACCTTCGAGGATGTTCTATACCTCAAGGAAAAATAAGCTTAACATTCTGGCTTGTCAAATTTTCTTCATGGGCATCACATATTTTTCCAGAAAAAATAATTTGCTGTGCAAATTCTGTTAAGCAAGCTCACATTAAGATGGGTTATAAAAAAGAAATCTTAGAAGTTATTCCAAATGGATTTAATTTCACAATAAAAAAAGATTTTTCTAATAAAAGACTGACCAATAGAAAAAGCCTTGGAATAGAAGAATCTGAGATTTTGATTGGCTCAGTTGGAAGATTTGATGATCTTAAAGATATTAATAATTTTATTAAAGCAGCAGCAATTTTAATTAAAAAAACAAATAAAAGTCTAAGATTTATAATTATTGGCAGAGACATAAATAATTTTAATTTGAAATTAATGTCATGGCTCAAAAGTTCAAATATGCAAGATAAGATTATATTAGCTGATGAACAAAATGATCTGGAAAAATTCTATTGTTCAATGGATATTTTTTGTTTACATTCCTTAAGTGAGGGTTTCCCAAATGTCCTTGCAGAAGCAATGTCTTTTAAATTACCTTGTGTTTCAACAAATGCTGGTGACGCATCATTAATACTGGAGGATAAAAAATATATAGTTGATATTAAAAATTCTGAATCTCTTGCAAAATCATTATTAAAAATGACCGAGTTATCTATTGACGAAAGAAAAAAAATAGGATTTGCCAATGCCTTAAAGATTAAAGAAAAATATAATCTTGATAAGATTACTAAGATGTATGAATCAGTTTACTTTGGTGTCAGTAAATTAAGTAAAAATATTGATAAGAACACTGTAGCAGGTTTTGGAGATGAATGGACGCGATTTGATCAAACGGGCATGTCAGAACAAGATAGCAATAATTTTTTTAATTCATATTTTTCTATTTTTCCTTGGGAAAATATTTCTAAAAACTCAATAGGTTTTGATCTAGGATGCGGAAGCGGAAGATGGGCAAAGCATGTTGCACCCCGTGTAAAGGAATTGCATTGTATTGATCCAAGTATTGCTATAGATATTGCTAGGAAAAATTTACAAGAACATGAGAATTGTATCTTTCATAAAAAAGATGTTGACGAAATACCATTGGACGATAACTCTATGGATTTTGGATACAGCCTAGGAGTTCTTCATCATATTCCAGATACCAAATTAGCACTTCAACAATGTGTTAGAAAAATCAAGCCAGGTTCTCCAATGTTAATTTACCTTTACTATGCTTTTGAAAATAAACCTTTATGGTATTCAATTTTATGGAGACTTTCTGAATTTATAAGAGGATTTATTTCAAAAATGCCTCATGGGATTCGATTTATTTTAAGTCAAATAATGGCTATATTTGTGTACTGGCCTCTTGCTAGATTAGCAAAAATAGCAGAAATTATTGGAATTAATACTCAAAATTTTCCGTTAGCATTTTATAAAAATGCAAAATTTTATGTAATGAGAACAGATGCTCTAGACAGATTTGGAACACAACTTGAGCAGAGATTCACAAAAAAAGAAATTGAAATGATGATGCAAGAATCTGGTCTTGTGAATATATCATTTAGTAAAGATGAGCCGTATTGGTGTGCAGTTGGATTTAAGGAAACTAAATTAATTGGAGAATAGGATAAATGTGTGGTTTTGCAGGCTCAATCGGAATAGTTAATTCACCAAAAGATACCATAAAAATCGTATCTGAAATGAATGACGCTATTATGCATAGAGGTCCTGATGATTTTGGATACTGGCATGATTCTAGTCAAGAATTTTTTGTAGGGCATAGAAGGTTATCAATAATTGATACCTCATCTGCTGGTCATCAACCAATGTCATCAAGCAATAATAGATTTGTAATTGTTTTCAATGGTGAGATATATAATCATAACTACCTTCGAAGGGAAATCGAACAAGAAACTAATAAGTGTTCCTGGATAGGTCACTCTGACACAGAAACTCTCTTAGAGGCAATTCAGTTATGGGGATTTGAAAATACTTTAAAAAAATCAATTGGCATGTTTGCAATTGCTTTATGGGATAAAAAATACAGCAAGCTTTATTTGGCCAGAGACAGAATGGGGGAGAAACCTCTCTACTATGGATGGGTCAAAAAAAATTCAAAAAAATTTTTTTTATTTAGCTCTGAACTCAAGGCTATAACTAAACACCCATTTATGGAGAAAAAAATTGACAGAGATTCGCTATGTTTATTGTTGAGACATAATTACATTCCTGATCCATATTCAATTTATAAAAATATATTTAAGCTAAGACCAGGTTCATTTACTTGTGTTTCTTACAAATCCGGAAAAGTTATTGAAAAAAATTATTGGGATTCAATTGAAACAGCTATAAAAGGCACTAGAAATAAATTTATTGAAAAACCCCTTCAATTAACAGAAAAATTAGAAAATTTACTTAAAGATTCTGTAGGACTTCAAATGGAGTCAGATGTTCCTTTAGGTGCATTTCTTTCCGGAGGAATTGACTCCTCCTTAATAGTTTCGTTAATGCAGGATCAATCAAGTAAACCAGTTAAAACTTTCACTATCGGATTTAATGAAGATGAATACAACGAAGCAGTTTATGCAAAAAAAGTTGCAGAACACTTAGGCACAAGTCATACAGAGCTATACATAACACCTCAAGAAGCAATAGATGTAATACCAAAGTTACCCTACTTGTATTGTGAGCCTTTCTCAGATTCATCTCAAATACCAACTTTTCTTGTAAGTAGTCTAGCCAGAAATAATGTTACTGTCTCATTATCTGGTGATGCTGGTGATGAACTTTTTAGTGGTTATAACAGGTATTTAATTACAAATAATTTATGGAATAAACTGTCTTATGTTCCAAGACCAATAAAAGGTTTTATATCAAAAATAATAAAGAAGATACCGCCTGAGAAAATAGATAAATCATTAAGAATGATTCCAATTAATTTTAAATATAAAAATTTAGGAGATAAGTTTCATAAGGGAGGAGATGCGTTATCAACCAACTCAATAGATGAATTATATCTAAGACTTGTATCTCAAGAATCAAATCCTGAAAGATTTGTTATTGATGGTAAAGAACCCTCAACAGAAATTAATAATGTAAGAGGCAGTCTATCGAAACTTCAGGATATCGAAAGGATGATGCTTTTAGATTCAATTACTTATCTGCCAGGAGATATATTGACCAAAGTTGATAGAGCATCAATGGGAGTGTCATTAGAATCAAGAGTGCCATTTCTAGATCATAGAGTATATGAATTTGCATGGAGATTGCCATTAGAAATGAAAATTAATAAAGGCGTTACAAAGTGGATTCTCAGAGAAATATTAAAAAAATATGTCCCAGAGAATTTGATTGAAAGACCTAAAATGGGTTTTGGTGTACCTTTACATGATTGGATAAGGGGACCATTAAGGGACTGGGCAGAAAATTTGATAGATAAAAAAAGATTAGATGAAGAAGGATATTTCAATAGTGCAGAGGTCAGAAAGGTTTGGGAAGATCACATTAGCGGAAAACAAAATAAGATATCTGTTCTTTGGAGCATATTAATGTTTCAAGCATGGCTTGATACTAATTGAAATGGCAGAAAACGATAAATCTATTGTTATTTGTTCTAATTACGCATGGACAATTTATAACTTTAGGATGCACCTTATCAAAGAACTAAAAAACCTAAACTATAAGGTTATTGTAATTACTCAGCTTGATGGATATGAAAAATATCTCATGGAGTATGTTGACGAAGTTATCCCACTTTTCATATCTAGAAAAGGTATTAACCCATTTGTGGACTTTATTACATTTCTCGATTTATTTATAAAGTTTCGTAAGCTTAGACCCAAATTCGTTCTTTTATTTACAATTAAACCTGTTATATATGGATCAATTGCATCACGAATATTAAATATTAAATCTATATCAATGATCACAGGACTTGGAACAGCATTTTTGCAAAAAAAATGGCTCTCAGACTTAGTAAAAAGATTGTATAAAATTGCACTAAAAAAATCATACAGAGTTTTTTTCCAAAATGTCGATGATCAAGAAATATTTAAAAGAGCTCAACTTGTGGATTCAAATATTTCAAGACTTGTTCCTGGATCGGGAATTGATTTAAAAAAATTTACTGGAACCGAACTAAAAAATGAAAAGTCTTTAACATTTTCTTTCATTGGAAGAATGATTAGGGACAAGGGAGTAAATGATTTTATTGAGGCTGCAAAAATAGTGAAAGCAAAGAAACCCAATGTAATTTTTAATCTTATTGGACCATTAAATGTTGAAAATAGATCAGCCATAAATCAATCTCAAATTAAAAAATGGGTTTACGAAGGATTTGTTAACTACCTTGGAGAGACAAATGACATAATTAATCTAATAAATAAGTCTTCATGTATTGTTTTGCCATCATATAGAGAAGGTACCTCAAGGGTACTTTTAGAGGCAGCTTCGTTATGTAGGCCAATAATAGCTTCGGATGTTCCTGGTTGTAGAGAGGTTATTGAAGATGGTTATAATGGATATCTTTTCGAGGTTAGGAATCCAAATGAACTTTCATCAAAAATATTTAAAATGATTTCATTATCTCATGATGAAAGAAAACAAATGGGTTTAAACGGAAGAAAAAAAATGGAGAGGGAGTTTGATCAAAATTTTGTTACTAATGAATATCTTGAAGCAATAAAATTTATGAATTAGATATATAATGAATTCTTAATACTATTGAGCATTACTAATATTAAGACATGAAAATATCTATTAATCCTATTAATCAAAAAAATTATCAATTGCCAAAAGATTTTGATGACTCAGATGGAATTAACAATTTTTTGTCGAAACACTCTAATAAAAAAGTTATCGTTGTTCAAGGATTAGGTTTTGTAGGATCAGTAATGTCTTTGGTTTGTGCAAATTCCATTAGCGAAGAGTATGCCGTAATAGGCATTGATCTTCCAGATGAAAAAAACTTTTGGAAAATAGCCTCTTTGAATGATGGCATTTTCCCTCTAATTGCAGATGATCCAAAGATAGATGAGTTTTTTCAAGAGTCAAAAATTAAAGAAAATTTTTACGCAACGTATGACCCTTTGGCATATTCATTTGCGGATGTAATTGTTGTGGATATAAATTTAGATGTTCAAAAAGTTTCTTCAAAAGACAATTCTTTGAAAGAATTTGATGTAAATCTCGAGGGTTTTAAAAAGGCAATTTCAACAATTGGTGAACATTGCAATGAAAACACATTAATTTTGGTTGAGACAACTGTTCCACCTGGGACGTGTTCAAATCTCATAAAACCCATCTTAGATGAAAAGTTCAATGAAAGGGGAATTTCTAAAGATAAATACTTTTTAGGACATTCATATGAAAGAGTAATGCCAGGTCCAGATTATGTTAACTCTATTCGTTGTTATCCAAGAGTTTATTCCGGCATTGATCAAAAAAGTGCAGATTCTGTCGAGTCCTTTTTAAAGACAATCATTGATACGAATAATTGTGAATTAACGAGATTACATCATACTAATGCAACTGAGATAGCAAAAGTTCTTGAAAATTCATACAGGGCTACAAATATAGCCTTTGTTGTGGAATGGTCAAGATTTGCTGAAGAGGCTGGTGTTGATTTATATTCTATTGTTAATGCGATAAGAGTGAGAGAAACTCATTCAAATTTAATGTATCCAGGTATAGGTGTAGGCGGCTATTGTTTAACTAAAGATCCACTTCTAGCTAGCTGGTCTAGAAAACACTTCTTTGATTCTAAAGCTGGGTTAAATATGAGTACAAATAGTGTTTCTACAAATGATCAGATGCCTATATTTGCTTTTAATAGATTAGTAGAAGTATTTGGTGATGTAGAGGACAAAAAACTTTTATTCTTAGGAGTTTCATACAGAGGTGATGTAGGTGATACAAGATTTTCACCTGTAGAAACATTTTTTAGCCTAGCAAAAAAAAGTGGGGCCATTATTACACTCCATGATCCATTTGTTTCCTTCTGGGAAGAACATAACTGTGATGTAAATAATGCTCTGAAAGACACACTAGATTCTGATCCAGATATAATAGTTATCACAACAGGACATAGTCTTTATAAAAATAAAACAACAATATCAAGCTTAATGAATATAAAAAGTACTAAAATATTTGATACTTTAGGTGTATTTGATAAAAATCAGATAAAAGAAATAAAAACTAAACATACTTTATCAATATTAGGTAGAGGCGATATTAATTAACAATAAATCTATGAAAAGAGTTTTGGTATTAGGAGGAGGGGGATTTATTGGAAGAAATATTGTTAAATCTCTTGTTGAAAGATGTGATTGTTTTGTCACTGCTGCAGACATTCGATCAGATCATGATTTAGATGAAATTCTCAATGATGTGAATAAATCTAGTCGATTAAAGCTTGTAATAAATGACTTTACAAAGAAGAGTGCGTTTCAAGAATTAGATGATACTTATGACGAGATTTATATGCTCGCAGCATTAGTTGGCGTAAATAAAACATTAAATCATCCCGAAGAAGTTATTAGAATAAATACGTGCTTAACAATGAATACTTTAAATTTTGTTGCTAATAATCCAGTTAAAAAGATACTTTTTGCATCTTCAAGTGAAAATTATGCTGGAACATCTGATTTATATGATATTGATATTCCAACGTCTGAAGATGTCCCTCTTTGCATTTCTGACATTTTTCATCCTAGATGGACATATGCGATAACAAAAATGCATGGCGAGTCATCTTTTATTCACTCTTCAAGAGCATATAATTATGAATGTACTGTGGTGAGGTACCAGAATATTATTGGGCCAAATATGGGATTTGGGCATGCTATACCTCATATAGTTGAGAGATTTAAGAAAGCTAATAATGACGACTCCTTTAAAATTTATGGCCATGATCAAACGAGAGCTTTTTGTTATATAGATGATGCAGTGGATGGAACAATTAAAGCTATGGAGAATGAAAATGCAAATGGCCAAATCTATCATATAGGCAATAATCAAGAAATAACGATGAGAGAATTAACGACTTATATTGGAACAATTTTAAAATATGAAGGTGTGTATGAAAATGCGGTTACATATCCAGGATCTGTATCTAGAAGATGTCCTGATATATCAAAAGCTATTGATGAAATTAATTACAAGCCAATTTTTGATTGGAAAGACTCAGTTATTAAAACTGTAAATTGGTATAATGAATTCTTTCAATCAGGAGGGATTCCATCTTCAGGTGGATTTATTCCTCCAGAACTAGTATTGAAAAATAAATAATAATCTATGCAGAGATTTTTAGATATTATCTTTAGTTTCACGGCAATTATTTTTTTAATACCTTTTTTGGTTCCTATAATAATTTTACTTAGGACCACTGGAGAAAATGAAGTATTTTATATTCAGGAAAGAGTTGGAAAAAATGGTATAAATTTCGGACTATATAAATTTGCAACAATGCTAAAGGATAGCCCAAATATTGGCTCAGGCGAAATAACGATTAAAAATGATCCAAGAGTCTTGCCAATTGGAAGATTTCTTCGAAAGACAAAGTTAAATGAATTACCTCAACTAATTAATATTTTACTTGGCGACATGAGTATTGTTGGACCAAGGCCAATGGTTCCAAATACTTACTTAAATTATCCAGATGATGACAAATTATTTTTAAATAGTGTAAGACCAGGTTTAACAGGTATTGGTTCAATTGTATTTAGAGATGAAGAGCGTTTTTTAGAAGGACATACCGATCCAAAACATTTTTATAATGAACATATTGTGCCTTACAAAAGTAGCCTTGAAGTATGGTATGTACAAAATAGAAATCTTTTCTTGTATTTAAAATGTATTTTTGTAACCATCATAGTAGTTCTTTTTCCATCTTTGATAACAATTGAGAATATTTTTAAAGATTTACCAAAGAAACCTCAAGAACTCAATAATTTTTTCAACATCAATAATAAATAAATATAATAGGACTATGAAAATTTCAGTAGTAAGTGGAGGTTTTGATCCAGTCCACTCAGGACATATTAAATATTTAAATGCTGCAAAAGGTTATGGTGAAATATTAATTGTTCTTCTAAATAGTGATGAATGGTTAAGAAGAAAGAAAAATAAGTCTTTTATGCAATTTTCAGAACGAAAAATAATCCTAGAAAACCTTGTAATGGTTGATGAAGTTATGGGTTTCGAAGATGATATGCTGGGAAGTTGTTCAAATGGACTAGAACAAATTAAAAAAATGTTTCCTAAGTCTGAGATATTTTTTTGTAACGGAGGAGATAGAGATAATACTAATATTCCTGAGTTAAATGTTAGAGATATAAATTTTGTTTTTGGAGTCGGTGGAGATTTTAAATCTAATTCTTCAAGTTGGATTCTCAAAGATTTTAAATATGACAAGGAAGATAGAGTTTGGGGGAAATTTTACAACCTTTTTAAAGATTCTGAGGTAAAACTTAAAGAGCTTATTATTGATCCAAATAATGGAATGAGTTACCAAAGACATTTTCAAAGAAACGAATTTTGGTTTGTCAGCAATGGCAGCTGTTTAGTGAAGCACAGTGAAGATGATCCAAATAATTTTGAATATATTAAGTTGAAAAAAGACGATATTTTTCATGTAAAAAGTGGATCATGGCATCAAATTATTAATGAAGGCAAAGAAGAGTGCCGCATAATTGAAATACAATATGGAGAAAAAACTGAAGAGGACGATATAGAAAGGCTTCATCTTTTCAAGGAGGGAAAAGCTTGATTAAATTTATAAATGAAAATAATTCAGAGCCATTTTTAAAATTAAAAAAAACTTACCTTAAAGCAATTGATAACAATCAACAAGAAGTTCAAGCTTTACTGGTTGCCTCTTACTCAAAAGGTTTGGAGCATGTTGATGCAAGATTTGTTAATTTGAAAATAATTGATGATGAAAAGTTTATTTTTTTTTCAAATTATAATTCTCCAAAATCTAATCAATTTATGCTGCATCCGCAAATATCGACTATTCTATATTGGTCTAGCATCAATACACAAATTAGGATGAAAGCTTACATTCAGAGGACATCTTCAAGATTTTCTGACACATACTTTAGAGAAAGATCTAAGGAAAAAAATGCTCTAGCAATATCCTCAAATCAATCAAAAGAAATTAATTCATATGATGATGTTAAAAAAAATTATCAAAACGTATTAAATAACTCAAATCTAAATATTAGACCTAAATATTGGGGTGGATTTGAGTTTATACCGTTTTATATTGAATTTTGGGAAGGTCATGAATCTCGAATCAATAAAAGAGAAGTGTTTGAGAAAGATAATAAAGATTGGATTAAAAAATATCTGCAACCCTAGATAAATTTATTTAAGATTTGCCAAAAATATTAATTAGTTTAAAATTGTGTGCATATGTTCATAAGTTTTTAATTTATTCTCAATCATCTGATTAGATTTATATGCATTCCTTACTTTTTTAATATTTACCGGTATAAATCATAGCTACTTATCAAAAGAAAAAATCTACTCCTATTAACCATAACATTATTGCTTCTGAAGTAATGCTTATAAATGAAAAGGGCGAGAAAGTTGGTATTATTCCATTATCGGATGCTTTAGATTTAGCAGAATCTGCCTCATTGGATCTTGTTCAAATGTCACCAAATAGTGCTGATCCTGTAGTTTGTAAAATACTAGACTACGGAAAACTCTTGTTCGATAAGAAAAAAAATACATCAGCATCGAAATCTAAAGTTAAAAGGCAAGGTATAAAGGAGATTAAATTTAGACCATCAACAGATACCGGTGATTATGAAATAAAACTAAAAAAGATTAAAAGCTTTATTCTTGGTGGAGATAAGACTAAAATAACCGTCCGATTTCGAGGTAGAGAGATTCTTAACAGCGATATGGGACTTGATTTATTAAATAAACTCAGCAAAGAAGTTGAGGAAATTGCTCAAGTTGATCAAGAGCCCTCGCTTGAAGGCAGACAATTGCTTATGATTCTTTCTCCTCTTAAAAAAAATAGGTAGAAAAATGGGATATAAACTAAAAACACATTCTGGAGCTGCTAAACGTTTTAAAAAAACTGGCTCATCTTTAAAAAGTAGAAGCGCGAATAGAAATCATATCCTAACAAAACAAACTACTAAAAGAAAAAGACATAATAGAGGCCTTAATAAACTTAGTGGAACAGTTTTTAAAATGGCTTCAAAGTTAATTAACGAGAAATAATTATGCCAAGAGTTACAAAATCAGTTACAGCTAAAGCTAAACACAAGAAAGTAATAAACTCTACCAAAGGTCATTATGGTGCAAGGAGCAGATTATATAAAACTGCAAAACAGTCAAATATCAAATCATTGCAATATGCATTTAGAGATAGAAAAAATAGAAAAAGAGCATTTAGGTCACTTTGGATTGCAAGAATTAATGCAGGTTCGAGAGAAATGGGTATTTCATATTCAAAGCTAGCTCATATGTTAAATGCAAAAAATATTATTATAGATAGAAAGATACTATCTGATTTGACAATATCTGACAGCTCTACTTTCAAGAGAATTGTTGAGCTAGCCGTTAAGTAGAATAAAACTAATGTCAGTTCCTAAGGACATTACTGCACCAAAGATAAAAAATAATGTTGGAGCACTCCATCCAATAAATCAAATGAAAGACTACATTTTAGGATTTTTATCTAAAATGGGTTTTGAGATTATAGGTGGCCCTGAAATTGAAACAGAAGATTTTAATTTTGATATGCTTAACATTAAAAAAACTCATCCTGCAAGACAAATGCATGACACTTTTTATGTAAATAAAAAGTCTAATGTTCTTCGAACGCATACTTCGCCTGTACAAATAAGAGGCATGTTAAAAAAAGAACCTCCAATAGCATTTATATCTGGTGGAAAAGTTTTCAGAAAAGATGATGATTCAACTCATCTTCCAATGTTCCATCAAATAGAAGGGATTTATATTGATACTGATGTGAGTTTTGCTAATTTAAAAGATATTATATTTAAAATTGTCCATATTTTATTTGGAGAAGATATCAAGATAAGATTTAGACCTTCTTATTTTCCATTTACAGAACCTTCAGCAGAAGTAGATATTTATTCTGAAGATGGCAAATGGTTAGAAATACTTGGATGTGGAATAGTAAATCCAGTTGTTCTTGAAAATTGCAATATTTGCTCGAATAAATTCTCAGGAATGGCATTTGGCTTAGGTATTGAGAGAATAGCTATGCTCAAATATGGTGTAAGTGACATAAGAGACTTTTACAAATCAAATTTAGATTTTTTAGAGCAATTCAAATGAAAATTGCTCATAAGCATCTCATCAAAAATATAAAAAATTGTCCTAGCATCGAAGAAATTTCTGAAAAACTTTATCAGCTAGGGCATGAGCATGAGTTTATCGATAGTATATTCGATATGGAGGTTACTCCTAATAGGGGAGATTGTTTATCATTGAGAGGAATATCAAGGGACCTAAAATCATTTTATGATGTCGAGATTGATAATCGTATTTATGAAAAAAACATTAAAAATTTTGAAATATCTTTTGAAAATAATGTAAAGGATATATGTCCAGCAATTTCATTTTTAAAAGTTGAGATTGATGAAATTCCTGATAAATATAATTATGAGTTACAAAGCTATTTTGATTATTTAAATGTGAAAAAAATAAATTTTTTTACAGATATATCAAATTATGTGTCATACGAAACTGGTCAGCCTACTCATTGTTATAACCTAGAAAAAGTCGGTGATAAAATCAAGCTAGATTTTTTAAAAGATAGCTGCAAATTTGAAACCTTGGTTGGTAAAACTATAAATCTTGACAACAAAGACCTTGTTTTTTGCAATAAACATAATCAAGTTATTAATCTAGCAGGAGTTATGGGCGGTAAAGATTCTGCATGTGAAAAATCAACAAAGTCAGCGATTATAGAATGTGCTTATTTTTCTCCAGAAACAATCTTAGGAAAAACAATAAAACATAATATTAATTCAGAAGCTGCTTATAAATTTGAAAGAAATACAGATCCAAGCTCACACGAGTACGTATTGCGAAGATTTATAAAATTAATTGAGGAGCATACTAAGATTAATAATATTGAAATTTTCTCAGAGATAAATTCGAGACCAAAAAGTATAGCTATTCCCTATAACCCAAAAAAAATTAATGCAATTCTCGGCACTAGTATTTCTAATGAAAAAATAAAAAATTATTTACAGAGTCTTGGATTCCAGATTACTGATGAATCAATTAAGGTGCCTACACATAGACACGACATAGAATCTTTGAACGATATTGCCGAGGAAATAGCAAGGATCATTGGGTATAACAATATAGATTCAAAACCAATAAAAATTTCATCAAATAAAATTAAATCAGTCACAACTGAAGAAGTAAAAATAAAAAGTATTCTCACAGAAAATGGTTTTTTTGAAGTAATTAATGATCCTTTTGTTTCGTCAAAAGATAAAAATTCAATTCAGGTTGATAATCCACTTGATTCAAACAAAAAATATTTAAGAACAAATCTTAGAAACTCATTAATAAACAATCTACTTTTTAATGAGAGACGACAAAAAGATATCATAAAATTATTCGAAATTTCTGATGTTTACTCATTGAATACCAAAGCAAGTAAAAGGACTCTTGGGATCATTGCTAGCGGGAGAGTTGACAAAAATTATAGAGATTTCTCAAAAAAAATAAATAATGACTACCTGTCAACAATATTAGGTAAGACAGGCATCAGTAGCAACAAATATAAGTGTGAGAATATTTCTAGAGAGGGCTTAGACTCGAAATCTAAGGATTCAATTTTTTATGTCGAAATCGAGATAGATTCATCAATTCCATGCCATAACTCTCCAAACAACAACATTCCATGTCCTCAGCATAAATATAATCCAATATCTGAATATCCTTCATCTAAAAGGGATTTGTCATATTTAATTCATGATCACTCAAAGTATTTACAACTCCAGAAGTATATTGATAATTTAGATGAAGAAATATTAAAAGAGGTCTTTATATTTGATTACTTTTTAACAAAAAATACCAATGAAATTAAAATTGGTTTCAGGTTTATTTTTCAAGACATTAAATCCACTGTAACTGAATCAAAGGTAAATGATATTATGAATGTTATAATTTCGGAAACAACTAATATAAAGGGTATAAGTATTCCAGGTTTAGAAAATGAAAATGAATAAGCTTAAATTTACAATAATTTTTTCTTTTACAGCTATATCTTTGTATTCTCAAGAACTCGATAAAAGCTTTTTAGAAAGCTTACCTGAAGATATACAAGAGGATCTTCTAAATAGAGCTGAAAATCAAAGTGATAGTATTGATAAAAACTATAGCTCATTTTTATTTTCTTCAAAATTAGAACAAGTTGAGGAATTATCAAAGTTAAAAGATAGAATTGAAATTGATTTAAAAGAGCTAGAACGAAGGTTAAATAGTGATGAGAATTTAGAATTACAGAAAGAACTAGACATTTTTGGGTCAGATTTCTTTAATACCTTTCAAACATCTTTCATGCCTGTAAATGAGCCAAACCCTGACTCTTCATATATTTTAGATGTTGGGGATGTTTTAAATGTTCAATTAATTGGTCAGAATGATTACGACCAAGAATTTCCTGTTCATGGTGATGGAGCTATAAATCTGCCTGATATTGGAAAAATTACTGTTGCTGGCCTTAGTTTAAATGAGTCGTCTGCATTAATTAAATCAAAGGTAAAGTCTGTCATTATTGGTGCAGAGGCTTTTATTAGCATTAGTAAAATAAGAGACGTTAATATATTAGTAACTGGAAATACAGAAAATCCAGGAATTTATACTCTCAATGGAAACTCAAATATACTTCATGCGTTATCTGCATCAGGCGGAGTAAGTGAATTTGGATCATATAGAGAGATTAATCTTATTAGAGATGAAGTAATTATTGAAACTCTAGATGTATATGATTTATTAATTGATGGGAAATATTCTTTAAAAAAACGTTTGAGGTCTGGAGATGTAGTATTTGTTCAGCCAAGAAAAAATATTGTTACCATTAACGGAGCCGTAAAAAGACCAGCGAAGTACGAAATAACTGATGATCAATTTCTTAATGATGTTATCAGATATGCAAATGGAATAAAAATAACAGCAGATATTCAAACTATATCTCTTGAAAGAATACTTGATGGTACTCTTAAAACAATTCCAGTTGTTAATAAAGTTCAATTTGATTCTATTATTCCGAAGGATGGTGATCTAATTTATATAAGAGAATTTCCATATAGGCAAGCAAAAATATCAGGAGCCGTTAAAAAACCTGGTTCATACACAATGGCTGCTGGTGAAACATTAGATGATTTAATTGATAAAGCGGGAGGATTAAACTTTAATGCATATCTATTTGGAGCAGTTTATTTAAATGAGGACGCAAAATCAATAAATAAAAAATCAAAAGATATTTTGTACGAAGAATTTTTAGATAACATTATTGCAGTCAGTCAACAAAACATTAGTGAAAATTTTGACCTAACACCAATAGTTAGACTTACATCAGAGATAAAAAATACTGAAGCATCTGGAAGAATAGTTGTTGATCTTGATAATAGTGAAACCGATGAGTCAAAAAGAGTTCAAGTAAAAGAGGGTGATGAATTAATTATTCCAGAATTAAGCAATAATGTTTATGTATATGGAGAAATATCTACAGAAGGATCAGTTTTGTTCTCCCCAAATAAAGATGTTGAATATTTTGTAAATAAGTCAGGAGGATTTAAAAAATTTGCTGACGTAAATTCAATTTACATTCTTCATCCAAATGGAGAATCTGTTCGTTATAAAAATAAGAGAAATATTTTTGAGTCTCAACCAAAAAGTGATATAAAAATTTATCCTGGTTCAATAATATTTGTCCCGAGAGAGCTGGATGAATCTACTCCTAGAAGGATTGCTGCTCAAGCATATGTGTCGATTCTTGGGAATTTAGGCATCGCTTTAGCTTCATTATCATCTATAAATAATAATAACTAGAAAAAAGATGAATGATTAACTATGTCATTGGGCCTTTTAAAATATATTTTTTATTAGCATTCTTCATTTTTTTTATAAATCCTAAAATTTTTGCAGATAGCTTTGATTATAATTTATATAACAACAATGGCAGTGTTGGCTTAATAAATACACCCTCTGCAAGATTTTATGATGAAAGTGTTCATGGAGTAACTTTTTACGACGGAACGCCTGATCAAAAAATAACTCTAACCTCAAGTCCATATGATTGGCTTGAGGCATCATTTTTTTATACCAATAT
>MDSZ01255772.1_pt1 | contig 20291 bp, 21 predicted proteins | sample 811201 | NCBI WGS metagenome assembly MDSZ01 (sample SAMN05326647, study PRJNA326480) | marine metagenome | isolation source: seawater | place: Indian Ocean: North | collected 2010 | reverse complement strand
TAATGAAATGATGCCACTGTGGTGGAATTGGTAGACACGAGGGATTCAAAATCCCTTTTTCGCAAGAAAGTATCGGTTCGAGTCCGATCAGTGGTAATATCTAAATATCTAACTTACAATTTATGGATTTTTAGTTTTGAGCATGTTTAAAATCAAATATTATATCAATCTCACTTAACGGATCATTACTGATATTAGATAAACATTTATAATATATTTATGATATTGTTATTTTATGAAATCAATCGAACATTTATTTACTGGTATTACTGGAGATATATATAAGTACGTTAGAAACTTAGATGATCTACAAAATAAAATTGTTATTGATATTCCATGTGGAGATGGAAGGATGTCTGCGGCTTTTAAGGAATTAGGGGCAACCGTGGAATCATATGATCTTGATGATAAAGATAATGATTACATCGATCACTCTCATAAATTTGCAGATATGAATGAACGATTACCTATAAAAGATAATTATGCAGATATTGTACTCTGCCAAGAAGGTATTGAACATCTTCAAGATCAATTTTTTATTATTTCTGAATTCAATAGAATTTTAAAAAAAGGTGGTATATTGATAATTTCAACGCCATCAATATCAAATTTGCGATCCAAACTTGCGCATTTTTTCCTAGAAACAGAAAACTTTAAAAAACTTCCCTATAATGAAACTGATTCATTATGGAGAATAGATAAAAAAGATAATCAAACAAAAATTTACTTCGGACATCTATTTTTAATAACATGCTCTAAGCTATTAACTCTATCTAAATTAAATGGATTTTCTTTAAATCAGCAAATATTTACAAAAATGTCAACATCTTCATTTGTTACATTTATTGTAACTTATCCATTAATTATTTTTTTTAATCTCTTCTCTTATTACAAATATTTAAGAAATAAAAAAGATAGGACTAAAACAAAGGATGATATTATGCGTGAAACATTCCTAATGAATATAAATTACAAAACATTGCTATCCAAACATACTCTCTGGATATTGGAAAAGAAGATCTCAAGTGACCAAGCAATCGACTCATTATCATCATTTGCCCAAGAAGTTTCAGATGAAACAAAATCACTCAGAGGAATTAGAGAATAATAATATGGATTATAAATATAAAGTTTATGGATTAGGCAATTCTCTTTTAGATTACGAATACCTTGTTCGCGATTCTATGCTTAATGATCTAGAGATTAAAAAAGGAACCATGATGTTAAATGAATTTGATAAGCATCAAGAAATACATGCTTTTATCAGAGAAAATGCAGAGATTCAAAAAATTATCCCTGGAGGATCTGTTGCTAATTCTATCTACTCAATGTCACAATTTGATAGCGATGTTTGTTTCACTGGAAAAGTATCTAATGATGAAACAGGTAAAGTATTTATTGAGTCACTAAATAATTCAAATGTAATAACAAATATTTCCCAAATTAATTCATCGTCAAGCGGCGAATGCTTAGTACTTATTACACCGGATAATGAGAGAACTATGAATACTTATCTAGGTTCCTCGAGTTTGCTATGCGAAGAAGATATATCTAAAGATCTTATTTCTAATTCTAAATATCTTTTGATAGAAGGATATCTTGTTAGTGGAAAATCTACTTTAAATAGTTGTCATCATGCTATTAAATTAGCGAATGAAGCTAATAGAAAAATTGTTATTACACTCTCGGATCCAAATATAGTTAATTTTTTTTATCATGAAATGATAGATATAATTAAAAAGAATATGGATATAATTTTTTGTAACGAACAAGAAGCTCTTAATATAAGTAAGAGTGGTGATATCAATGAAGCTATAGAATTTCTTAAAAAATATACTAATAAACTTATAATTACATTAGGTGAAAATGGTGTGGTATACATAGATAATAATGAAATGATAAAAATAGATGGCTATGATGTTCCTTCAAGAGATTTTACAGGTGCTGGAGATATGTTTTTAGGTGCTTTCATGCATCAGTATGATAATAATAAAGATAATATTAAAGAATCACTTAGTTTTGCAAATATGTGCGCATCAGAAATTATTCAAGTCTATGGCGCGAAATTTGAGGATGTATCTAAATACAAAACCCTAATTGAGAAATTTAATAATTGACATGATGGTTTTTTCGGGATTATCTGATTCTGTTACAGCTCTTCCTAAAACTAAATGAGTTGAGCCTAATCTAATTGCATCTTCCGGAGTAAATGTTTTGTCATGATCATCTTTTTTTGTATTCAATCTAATTCCTGGCGTTACATACTCAAATTTATTGTCTACAATTCCAATATTAGGTATATCGCCTGGTGAACACACTACACCATTCATTCCATAAGCAGATGCTTTCTTCGCAAGATCATTAACAAGTGAAGATCGACTGCTAAATTTATATATTGATAGATCATCAGAGTCTAGACTAGTTAATGCAGTAACCCCGATTAATTTTGCAGATGTATTGGTCTCATCTCTTGCTTTTAGAGCTGATAAGATCATTTTTTCACCACCTTGGATATGTACATTTAACATCCAAATCCCAAGATCAAAAGCTGCTTTGCTAGCCTTATAAACAGTAGTTGGAATATCATGAAACTTGAGATCAAGAAAAATTTCATATCCTCTACTCTGGAGACTATTGACAATTTTAGCTCCATACCGCGTGAAAAGTTGTTTACCTATTTTCAATCTACAAAATGATGGGTCAAGTTTTTCGCATAACGAATCAACTTCTTTAATAGTATCATAGTCAAGGGCAATTATAATTTTGATATCATGCATTAAATGAATTATCCTCAATTATATCAATATTCGTTTTCGGAGTAATATCATTCCAAGTATTACATTTAGGACACAACCAGTTTAGTATACTTGATTTATAGCCACAATTGTTACAAAAAAAATAAGAATTATTAGAAAAAATAGCTTCAGAAGATAAAATTAACTTATTAAGAGAAGGATTTTCCTCAGATTTATTTGCTAAGGCAACCGTATAACTAATTAAGAAATTTGAGATCTTGTCTCTTTCTTTGAATTTCTCTATATATAGTCCTGCTAATTTTGTATCATTTTCATAAAATAAAAAAAGATAAACATCAGGTATAAACGGTAGATCCTTTTTTTCCGAAATATCTATAATTGTTTTCATGATCATACTGCTATTATTATTTTTTTTTGTTAGATCAATAATTTTAGATACGATATATTTACAAAACTGAGGATTTTGATTAATAGCTAAATAATAATATTGGGATGCTGTATTAAGATCTGTATTAGAATAATATTTAGCTAACTGTAAATTAGCTCTCAGACAATTTGGATCAGTTTTTATCGCTTTCTTGGACATAGTAACAGATTTCTCTAATTCAGAATTTTTATAATATACAGATGATATTTCACAATAATATTGTGATAACAGTACCTCAGGACTATGTTTATTTATCGCGTTTGATTTTGACTTTTCAACCATTTTTATGGCAGTACTCCAATCATTTGTAGACTCATATAATTTAATAAGTTGTTCTTGACAAGAATGCTTATACTTTGAAATCTCGGATAAGTTTTTAAATATTTTTTCTGAACGATCATATAGTCCAGCAGAATGAAAATCTTTTGCTAATTCATATAATGCTTGATTCTTAAGTTCAGCCTCCAGAGTTGGTCTAGATAATAAATTTTGATGTATAAGGATGGCTTTATCAAATTCACCCCTTTTTCTATACAAACCCCCTAATGCAAGATGTGTTTCAACTGTAGAACTATCAACATCCATCAACGCAGTAAATATCTTAAAAGCCTTATCCTCTTCATTGTTAAGAAGATAATTAAGTCCCCTATAGTACTCGGCATTAAAAATATTTTTAGTTACTCTTTTTTTTGGTCTGAAGTAGATATAAGTTAATACAAGTATAAATGCGGTAATTACGATTAATACATATGTCATCAATGATCGTCTCTAAGGGGATTTTTTCTCATACTATCTATTTCATCCTCTTTTATTTTAAGAGTTTTTTTAAGCGTGATATTCTCATGCTTATGTTTAATGTATGCAGATAAAAAAAACAATAAAGCAAGAAATGCTCCAAGTAAAAAACTAATTAAAAGAAACATCGGTATTGGTGCAGCATATGATTTAAAATGTAAATTTAACTCAATAATCTCACTATTTAGCATTGATATGGTGATTGAAAGTGCTATGAAAATTAGTGTTATTAAGAATATTATAATTCTAAACATATATGGATATATTATTCCATAAAAGAACTAAATTGAAGGGATAATAATTAATTTTTGTTATTAACTCTTATCTTAAGCTCCTTACTTGGCTTAAAATGAACATTACTTCTCTTCTCTAGAGCAACTTGTTCGCCAGTTTTTGGATTTCTTGCGGTTCTAGAACTATAATGATGTAATGAAAATGTTCCAAAACCTCGAATCTCTATTCTTTCACCCGTATAAAGTGAGCGTGAAATATATCCAATTACTTTTCTGACCGAAAAATCAATATCAGACATTGTTAGGGATTCTATTTTTTTGTTAATTTGATTGATAATGTCCGATTTATTAGTAATCATGTGTGAATTATGTTCCTGAGGTTGTATCAAGCTGTTTGATACCTAATGAAACCCTTTCACGTTCCGCATCTACTGATAGAATTATAGATTTTACCTGATCACCTTTTTTATATTTTCTGAGTGCTTCTTCTTGATTATCTTCTTTAGTAATATCGGTAATATGAATTAATCCATCTATACCGCCATCTAACCCAACAAAAATTCCAAAATCTGTAACTGATTTAATTTCACTCTCAAGAATATCCCCTTTGCTATATTTATTCTCAAAGTTAGTCCATGGATTATCTTGACATTGCTTTAGGCTTAGTGAAACTCTTCTCTTTTCATCATCTATTTCAATTACTTTAACTTCTACACTATCGTTTAAAGATGTAACCTTGTTAGGATTTATATTTTTGTTAGTCCAATTTAATTCTGATGTTCTAACAAGTCCTTCAATATTATTACCCAAATCTACAAAAACACCATAGTCAGCGATATTAGTTACTTTACCGGTATACTTATTACCTAATTCAATTAAATCTTTCACTTTATCCCAAGGGTCATCCTCAAGTTGCTTCATTCCAAGACTGACCCTGTTTTTGTCAGAATCATACTTCAAAACTTTCACTTCTATCTCATCGCCAAGCTTTAAAATTTCACTAGGATGATTGATTCTCCTCCATGAGATATCTGTGATATGAAGTAGACCATCAATACCACCTAAATCAATAAAAGCTCCATAATCGGTAAGATTTTTAATAAATCCAGTAACAACTTTTCCTTCTGTATAATTAGATGCTACTTCTTCTGGAGTTGATATTTGATCTTGAAGGACTGCTTTTCGAGATAGTACAATATTATTTCGTACTTTATCCATTTTTATAATTTTAAAATCTAGTGTTTTACCCTCAATGTAATCTATCTCTTTGTTTGGCCTTATGTCTACAAGAGATCCAGGTAGAAATGCCTTTACATTCATTAACTCAACTGTAAATCCACCTTTAACCTTCCCACAAACTTTTCCCTTAATTATTTCTTGTGACTGTTGTATTTTTTCTAATTCATTCCAAACTTTAGTTCTTTTAGCTTTTTCTCTGGATAATATTGTCTCACCATATCCATCTTCAACAATGTCTAATACAACTTCAACTGTGTCACCCAGTGATATCTCAAGTTCACCATCAGAATTCATAAATTGGTTTTTAGGAATAATTCCTTCTGATTTAAGTCCAGCACAAATAACAATAAAGTCATCTCTTATATCCATCACTTTAGCATTAACTATGCTTCCTGGAGTCATATCAATATCTTTGATACTCTCTTTAAAAAGTGCTTCAAATTCTGACTGCATTAAAAATATTCCTCATACTAAATACCATGGAATCTCATATATTATACAATTCAAGAATTTTATCAAGGATTGTATCAAGATTTAGATTAGTTGAATCTATAATATGTGCATCACTAGCGGAAATTAATGGAGATATATCACGCTTTTTATCACTATCATCTCTCTCGGCTATTTTATTTTGTATATCTTCTAAATTTACTTCTAAACCTGATTCAATTAACTCCTTATATCTTCTCTTTGCTCGTACTTCGATACTAGCAGTCATAAATATTTTTAAAACTGCATTTGGAAAAACTTTTGTACCCATATCTCTCCCATTTGCAACTAATCCAGGCACCATAACACAAGAGTGTTGTAGCTTTAACAAAGCATCTCTAACCGGTGAATACTTAGAAATTACAGATGCCCGTTGACCTATGTCCTCAGTGTAAAGCTTGGGTGTGATATCATTATTGTCATAATAGACTTTAAAATATTGATCTGAATCAGGTCGTAAATCAAATTTTTTAAGAACTGAAAATGTGTTTTGAGTAGAGTTAAGATTCACCTTTTCCTTAATACTAATATAACCCATAGCTCTATACAAAATGCCACTATCTAAAAAATAAAAACCAAGTTTATCAGACAGCATCTTTGATATCGACGTTTTTCCAGAACTTGCATGGCCATCAATAGCAATTACTGCTATGTCTTTCATAATTCATAGACCTCCATATTTATTTTTCTTAAACAATCAATAAAGTTTGGGAAAGATGTGATTATATTTTTTGTTTTTAGAATTGTAATTGATCTAGAGGATACAATGCCAGAAATCGCAAAAGACATAGCAACCCTATGATCATCAAAGCTATCAACAATACCACCAGTAATTTTACCACCGCATATTTTAATAGATGATTCTGTAGATGTAACTTGAATGCCTAACTGTTTTAATCCAGTTTCCATTGCAAGAATTCTATCGCTCTCTTTATATCTCAATTCTTGAATATTCTTTATTTCAGAAACTCCTGATGCACAGGCACATGCTATGAATAAAATTGGTAACTCATCAATCAGAGTCGATACCATATCTCCAGATAATTTTATTGCTTTTAATTTGCTATATGTAACTTTAATATCAGCAATATCTTCATTACAATTTTTCCTTATATTTATGAATTCTATATCACCACCCATTTGTTTTAAAACTTTGATTAATCCACTTCTATATTTATTTATACAAATATTTTTGAGGAGAATTTTTGAATTCTTTTTTATTAAAGCAGCAACGATAAAAAAAGATGCAGATGATATATCGCTAGGTATTGTCAAATCTTTTGAAGAAAAGTTTTTATGCCCATTTATACTTATAAGATTATCATCAACTGTTATATCATAATTAAAAAACTCTAACATTCTCTCTGTGTGATCACGTGTTTTTGTAGTTTCTTTTATAATCGATTGTCCGTCTACAAATAATGAGGCGAGAATTAAGCATGATTTAACTTGAGCACTTGCGATTTTAATTACTTCATTGCAGCAATGCCGTGTCGATGGCGAAAAGAATTTTAGTGGTGGTTTATTTTCATTGCTTTGAATAACCGCACCCATTCTTGAAAGAGGGGTGATTATTCTCTCCATTGGTCGTGATACTAGAGATGAATCTCCAGATATGGAACTATCGAAAGACTGCATTGATAAAATACCTGATACTAAACGTATTAATGTACCTGAATTTCCTGCATATAGTTGCTCTTTTGGTTTTGTCAGTGATTTTAAGCCTTTGCCATTAATAATAACTACATTATCATCAGTCTGAATGGAAACTCCTAAATTTTTGAAAACGTCTATTGTATTCAAACAATCATCGGATTGAAGATAGTTAGTAATTTTACAAGTTCCACTTGATAAAGATCCAATCATAATTGCTCGATGCGTTATTGATTTGTCACCGGGTATCAAAATCTCAGTATTGAATGTATCAGAACCATTTATGATAAGATTTGATGACATTATGAATTAATTTTTTTATGTATTTTATTGATATAATTTTTGATCTCTAAAGGTTTTCCTTTTTTAATTATTTTTCTAAAATTTTTCATCTCCGATACAAAACTGTCAATAGATTTAAGAATATTGGCGCTATTAAGTGAAATTATACCCTCCCACATAGTCGAATCACTATTAGCTAATCGGGCAAAATCTCTGAATCCTCCTCCTGTATACGATTCTATTTGATCTGGTGGACACTTAGATAATATTTCTTTAACTAATACAAATGAGGCAATATGAGGCAGATGACTAGTTAATGATAATAGTGAGTCGTGTTGTTTGGGCTTTATAAGTATAGATTTACAACCAACTTTCTCCCAGAATATCTTTATTGTATTAAATAATTTTCTATCTGTATTATACTGAGAAATTAAAACATACTGACCATTATATAAATTGGTCTTAAAATTTTCGACTCCATATTTTTCACTCCCTGTAAGCGGATGTGACCCTATAAACCTCTTCTTGAAAGAATTAGGAGTAACTTTAATAGATTCAGTGATATTTGATTTGATACTACCTATGTCTGTAATAATAGCATCCGGAGTAACTTTTTTACTAATTATGTTAAATATTTTTTTATATTGTCTTATGGGAGCACAAATAATGACCAAGTCAGATTTTTGTATCAAAGTAAAATCTTTAAAATCATAATCATCAATAATTTTATATTTTTTACCATAAGTCAATGATTTTATATTCGTATCATATGCAAATATTTTTTTGCAAATTTTTTTTCTCTTCAAGGTGTGTGCTAAAGATCCTCCCATCATACCGAGCCCATAGATATAGATATTACGAAACACTAACGAACCCTCATCAGTAATAATTTGAGGTTTTTAATAAATGACCTGCACTCATTCATCGTTCCAATTGTAACTCTTAAATAGTTAGGAAGTCCATAGTTATTAAGAGGTCTTAGAATTATTCCTTTTTTTAAAAGACCATTAAAAATTATCTCTGTTTTTTTTCCTAGATAAATAGTTATGAAGTTCGTAAATGATTCAATATATTTAATTGAGTTACTATCAAGTTCTTTAGTTATGTAATCATAGCACGTCTTATTTAATTTCAAACTGTCATTAAGAAATTTTTTATCTCTTAAGGAATGAATTGCCATAACTTGAGCAACTTGATTAACGTTAAATGGTTGTCTCATTGAATTTAGTTTTGTTATTATATTTTTATGAGATATTCCATAACCTATTCTTGACCCAGCGATTGCATAAATTTTAGAAAAAGAGCGTGTGATTATAACATTGTTGAAATGTTTTAATAAATTCAAAGCAGACGAATGGCCTTTATAACAAGCGTATTCAATATATGCCTCATCAATTATGACAATAATTCTTTTGGGGATTGACTTCAAAAATATTTTTAAATCAGAAGTAGGAATAATCGTTCCTGTTGGATTTGATGGGTTAGCAATAAAAATAATTTTTGTTTTTGACGTTATTTTTTCTATAATTAAATCTAGGTTTATAGTCATAAATGAATCGCCTTGTTCTTTATTAATATTAACTTCTCTAACTTTTGCATGCATAGAATTTGAAATCATTTTATAAACCAAAAAGGCATGTTTACTTATAATTACCTCAGAATTTTTAGATAAGAATGCTCTTGCTGTAAGTTCAAGTATTTCATTTGAACCATTACCAATTATTATATTTGTATCCTTAATATTGCTCTTTTTATGGTAATTTTTTAATTCATTAATGAGATCAGTACATTTTCCATCTGGATACCTATTTAATGCATTTAATTGTTTTTGAGCAGCTAAAGCTGCTTTTTTACTAGGACCAAGAGGATTCTCATTTGAAGCCAATTTTATTACTTTAGATAAAGAATATTTGTTTCTAACAAATTTGGAACTCAATCCAGGCTGATACGTATTTGATGAATTTCTATTAGACATTTAAATACTCTTTGGGTATGAACCTAGATTTTTAAAAAATTGACATTTTCTTTTTATTTCTTGAAGTGTTTTATTAATTTTTTTATTTAAAGAATGACCATCTATATCAATAAGAAACATGTATTCCCAATTATTTTTCTTTGTAGGGATGGACTCAATTTTTGTCATACCAATTTTATTTTTAGATAATGGCTCAATAATTTTAGATAGAGCGCCAGTTTTATTCTCAAGTGATATCAACAGTGAGGTTTTATCATCTCCACTAAGTTCAGTTTTAGCTTTACTGATTATTATGAATCTAGTTGAATTCTGAGAAGAGTCATTAATATTTTTATTGATAACAGGAATTCCATAATATTTAGATGAATTACTACTACCTATAGCTGCAGCATTTTTGATATTTTTAATTTTCTTGACAGCCGCAGAATTGCTCGTTACTGGGAGTAATTTAGCCATAGGAAGATTCTTTGTGAGCCACTTATCACATTGTTGAAAGGATTGTTCATGTGCATAAATTTTAGTTATTGACTCTCTAGTTTTAGCAACAGATATTAGACAATGGCTAATTTTTAAGTTAATTTCACCACTTATCAATAAATCAGTTGAAATTAAATTATCAATTGTCTCTTTGACGCTACCTTGAGTAGAATTTTCAATTGGAACGATTCCATAGTCAGCGATTTCCTGATCCACTTGACGAAAGACATCTCTGATATTAATAGCATACATAGATTGAGAAGAAGTCCCAAAAAACTTAATAAGAGCATCATGTGAATATGACATTTCTGGACCTAAACACGATATTTTTAGTTTCTTTTCTAACGATAAACACGCAGACATAATTTCTCTGTATATAGATTGTAAATGCCTTGTGGAAAGCGGACCTTTGTTTAAGTTTTCAAGATTTTTCAATATTTGAGCTTCACGTGATGGTTTGAAAATGTCAGTGTCACCAATTTTATCCTTAATTGTTTTTATAGCTTTAGCTAATTCTGCTCTCTCGTTAAGCTTATTTATTAAATGTTTATCTAAATTATCAATCTTAGATCGTAATTTTTTTAAATCTTTATTCATTATCAGCCACAGTCTCCATAGATATCGCAACTAGTTTTTCATTTTCACCAAGTACTTGTAATCTTACACCCTGAGTATTTCTTCCAATAAGCGGCATATCACTAACTGGTATTCTAATTGTTTTGCCTTTATTTGTAATCATAATTATCTGATCATTCTCGTTCGTGTTAACAGCACCAATAACTCTGCCATTTCTTTTACTGGTCTTAATTCCTATAACACCCACTCCTCCTCTCTTCTGTACATTATAATTCTCGATCGAGACTCTATTTCCATAGCCATTTTCTGTAGCTGTTACAATATCTCCAAATAATGGTTTCAATATTGAAGTGAGCTTGTTATCTTTACCAAGATTAATACCTCTTACACCTAATGTTCCCCTAAATCTTTCTCTAACATCCGACTCATTAAATCTTATAACCTTACCGTTCTCAGCAACCAACATAATATTATCATTTTTCTTAATATAATGTGCACCAAGAACTTCATCGCGGTCTTTCAATACTATTGCCTTTAGGCCAGTTGTTCTTATTTTCTTAAATAAAGATATAGGTATTTTATTTATCATCCCAAGTCTGGTAGACATAAACAAGTACCCGTCGTCGAAAGAGTTAATGACTACAAATGAACTTATAGATTCATCATTAGATAAAGGAAGTATATTGTTAATTGGTCGTCCTCGTGCTTGCCTACTTGGATCTGGTATATCAAAAACTCTTATAGAATAGACTTTTCCTATGGTTGAAAAGCACAGAATTGTATCGTGTGTATGAGCTTCACATAGCAATTTAGCTTCATCACCTTCTTTAAATTTGGTTGCATTAATACCTCGGCCACCTCTTTTTTGTTTTTTAAAATCGTTAGCAGGAAGTCTTTTTACATAATCCTCTTTTGTAAGAACTACAATGACTCTCTCCTTTTTGATTAAATCTTCTTTTTTAAGCTCTCCTTCATCTGAGGAAACAATAGATCTTCTAGGCTCACCATATTCATTTTTAATTTCTTCTAACTCATTTTTCATTACTTTATGTAGTTCATCTGAGTTTGTAAGAATTTTTATAAAATTTCTGATTGCTTCAATCTCCTTTTTATAGTCATCAAATATTTTATCTTGTTCTAAATTAGTTAGTTTTTGAAGTTTAAGGTCCAAGATTGCTTGGGCCTGCTCTGGAGACAGCTTATATTTTTTCTTTTTAAGTCCATACATGTCATTTGACGGGAAAAAATCTTTTGTTGCTTCGTTTATTACTCCGAGATATTCGTCTAAATTACCTACTTCCCAATCTTTATTTAAAAGATTATCCTTCGCTTCTTGAATGGTCTTAGAAACTTTTATTAACTCAATAACCTTATCTACGTTTATTAATGCGATTCCTAACCCCTCTAAAGTGGTTGCTTTATTTTTAGATTTGTTCAAATCAAAAAGTGTTCTGCGTGTAATAACTTCTCTTCGATGTTTAATGAATTCATTGAGTATTTCTTGAACACCTAGTGTTTTTGGTTCTCCTTGAACAAGACACACCATATTTACCGAATATGAAATTTGAGCATTTGTATGCTTATATAACGAGCTTAAAACAACTTCATGCTGCTCACCTCTCTTTAATTCTATTACTAACCTCATACCCTCTCTATCTGATTCATCTCTAAGATTGCTTATTCCAGTTATTTTTTTGTCTCTGACGAGTTGAGCGATGTTTTCAATTAATTTAGCTTTATTTACTTGATAGGGTAATTCATTAAAAACAATAGATGTTTTATCGTTATCTTTTTTCTCTATGATATGTTTAGCTCTAATTTTAAATGAGCCTCGTCCAGTCTCTAGGGCTTTTCGTATACCTCCATCATTTTTAATTTCACCAAAAGTTGGAAAATCAGGACCCTGTAAATTGCTGATTGATATGAGCTCATCGAGATTCTCTCTATCGACTAAATGAGGATTATCTATAATTGTTATCGTTGAATCTATTATCTCAACAAGATTGTGAGGAGGTATATTTGTAGCCATTCCAACTGCTATACCTGTGGATCCATTTACTAATAGATTAGGGATACGAGTCGGTAATACAGTTGGTTCATTCTCTGATCCATCATAGTTTGCTGCAAAATTAACTGTGTCCCTGTCGATATCTTGAAGAAGTTCATGCGATAGCTTTGACATTCTTACTTCTGTATAACGCATTGCAGCCGGGGAATCGCCATCTACTGATCCAAAATTACCCTGACCATCTACCAATGGATGTCTCATTGAAAAAGGCTGTGCAAGCCTAACAATTGTATCATATACTGCTGTATCACCATGAGGATGATATTTACCTATGACATCACCCACTATCCTTGCTGATTTTTTATATGATTTATTCCAGGAGTTATTAAGCTCATGCATTGAATACAGTACTCTTCTGTGAACAGGTTTCAATCCATCTCTAACATCTGGCAATGCTCTTCCAACTATTACACTCATCGCATAACTCAGATATGAGTTACGCATTTCTTTTTCAAATCGTATTTCTTGATTTTCAGCCATATATAGGTGTAAGTCCGTTAATGATATTAGATTTCTATTTTATCATAATGAGCTGATATACACGATAAAAAAAATAATTATCCAAAAAAACATCAAATATGTGATTAGAAAGGAAATCAGTGATTTTGTAGACTATTTAAAGTAATATAAAAGGTAGGTTGAACTATGAATATTGATAAGTCCGAAATAGATAATTTTGATAATTATGCCCATGAGTGGTGGAATAAAAGAGGTCCATATAAGTTCATACATATGCTGACGCCCTTAAGGATTAATTATATCAAGAAAAATCTCGTACTCAAAGATTCAAAAATACTAGATCTAGGTTGTGGCGGAGGATTACTCGCTGAAGAAATGTGTAAGAGTGGAGCTAAAGTAGTTGGTATAGATGCATCAAAAAAAACTATTGAAATCGCACAAAATCATGCTAAAGAACAAAACTTAAATATCAAATATCTAAATGAAGATATTGAAAAACATGATACTAAAGAAAAATATGATGCAGTAGTTTGTTTTGAACTTATTGAACATGTTCCACATCCAGATAAATTAATTAATCAAATAAGTAGAATTATTAAACCAAATGGGAAATTATTTATATCAACAATAAATAGAAATTTATTTTCTTTTTTATTTGCCAAAATTGCAGCTGAATATATTTTAAATATAATACCCAGGGGAACTCATACTTACGATAAATTTCTTAAACCTTCAGAAATTAGATTGATGTTAAATAAATATAATTTAACGATAACTGATATACAAGGATTAAAGTTTAATCCTATTATAAATAAATTTAAATTTTCTTCCTTTACAAGAATAAATTATTTCATTACTGCTTCATATGATGATTGATATTAATTGTGTACTATTTGACTTAGATGGAACTCTCGCTGACACGTCCGTAGATATGTGTAATTGTTTAAATAACATACTTGAAAAAAGAGACCTAAAAAAAGTTAATTGTGAAGAATTAAAATTTCATATTTCAAGAGGAGTTCTTGGTATAATTGAGTATGCGTCACATGTGAATGGAAGATCAGTCGATTCTTCCTTAATGCGTTCAGAGTTTTTAGACGATTATAAGGGAAATTGTTTTGAAAAAACAAACCTAATAAATGATATAGAAGCTCTACTCAAAGAGTTAGAGCTTAAGTCGATATTATGGGGTATTGTCACAAATAAACATTACAAATTTGCGAATCAGATAATAGAAGGTTTAGGCATAAAAGACAGATCATCATGTTTAATAACTGGTAATATGGTAGATAATCCAAAACCATCACCAGATATGTTAATAAAAGCTTCCACTCTACTAAACATTAAAACTAAGAATATAATATATATTGGTGATGACGAAAGAGATATAATCGCTGGAAGATTAGCAGGAATGAAAACAGCAATAGCAAATTTTGGATTCATTCATCAAGATACCAATCTTACAGCATGGAATAGTGATTATATTCTCAACAAACCAAAGGACTTACTTAAAATTCTTAATAAGTGACTCTGGCTATATAATATTTACTATCATGTTTACTTTAGAATAATTAAATAATTCAATAACATCGTCATTATTCATTCTTATGCAACCATGTGAATCTTTCTGGCCAATTTTGTTTTCATGGATTGTTCCATGAATATATATATATCTATTGAATGTATCTACGTCGCCACCTAGATTAATATCTTTTTCGTTACCTTTAAGCCATAGAATCCTTGATGTTATTACATCTTCGTTATTAGATAAGTATTTTTCTCTAAAACCTTTATATTCAGGTTTTTTGAGATCATCGGTTGTAATTCCATCCAACAAAATTTTTCTTCCCTTTAGAATAGTATTTTTTCTAAGATTATCACCTATTTTCTTTGCTATATGATGGATTCCAAGAGGTGTTTGAAAGGAATTGTTCGTATTGCCTGTCCCATATTTTGATGATGAGATCAAATAAGATTTTATAACTTTCATATTTTCAATAATATAAAGTTCTTGATTCTTTATAGAGATAACTAAAAATTTTTGTATATCAGTGATATTGAGTTTGCTTAGAATATTATTCTGTGACTTAAGTATTAAATCCTGCATGATTTAATATACCATGACGTCGTCACCTAATTCAGTTACTTTTTCTTTTAATTTTGATGCATTATTTCTTAGTTCGTCTAGTTCTTCAAGATATTCTTTAGTAACATCTCCTGTAACATATCTTCCATCAAAACAAGATGAATCAAAATTCTTAACACTTGAACTTTCCTCGTATACTGATTGAATTAAATCTCCTAGATCTTGATAAAATAACTTATCGGCATTAATTAGTTTTGCAATTTCATCAACTGACCTACCATCAGCTGCAAATTCATTACTTGCAGGCATATCAATTCCATAAACATTGGCATGTTTGACAGGAGGAGCAGCTGATGCCATGTAAACATTCTTTGCACCTGCCTCGCGTGCCATTTCAATTATTTGTTTTGATGTCGTTCCTCGAACTATTGAGTCATCAACTAATAAAACATTTTTATCTTTAAATTCTGTATTAATTGCATTAAGTTTTCGTTTAACAGATTTTACCCTTTGGGATTGCTCTGGCATAATAAAAGTTCTCCCTATATATCTATTTTTTATAAAACCTTCTCTATAGGGAACGCCCAATCTTATTGATAGTTCTAACGCAGATATTCTACTTGTATCTGGTATTGGGATAACAACATCGATATCATGATCTTTCCATTCGGAGAGAATCTTATCTGCTAATGATTGTCCCATCTTCATCCTAGCTGAATATACTGATATTCCATCAATAATGGTATCTGGTCTTGCAAAATAAACATATTCAAAAATACAAGGAGTATAATTTGTTGTTTCTGCACATATTCGTTTGTGAATATTACCTTTTATATCTATAAATATAGCTTCACCTGGTAAAATATCACTCACTAAATCAAATCCGCATGAATCTAGTGCTACTGATTCAGATGCTACCATCACTTCAGACTTACCGTTGATTATCCGTTTGCCATAACATAAAGGTCTAATTCCATTTGGATCTCTAAATGCTACAATCCCACGTTCAGAAATTAACGATACCACTGCATATGCCCCTTTTACTCTTCTATGAACTCCTGCAATGGCATAAAAGACATCATCTGGAGAAAATTCATCTTTACTATGCAAATCTAATTCATGGGCAAATATATTTAAAAGTATTTCTGAATCCGATCTAGTATTGATGTGTCGTTTATCTTCTGTAAAGAGATTTGATTTAAGCTCGTTAGAATTGATAAGATTACCATTATGGGCCAGACCTATTCCATAAGGTGAATTTACATAAAAAGGTTGTGCTTCTGCAGAGCTCTCTGCATATCCTGCAGTAGGATAACGAACATGACCAATCCCAAATGATCCTTTAAGTCTATCTATATGCTTCTTGTCAAAACCATCTCTAACAAGACCAAGAGATTTTCTTAATAAGATTTTCCCATCATGGTTTGTCAATATACCAGACGCATCTTGACCCCTATGTTGGAGAACAGTCAAAGATTCGTATATGTCATGAACAACATTGTTAGAACCGAAAACAGCAACTATACCGCACATTTTAAATTTTCAAGTTTATATCATCAAAAAAGTTTTTAGACGATGTCAAATATTTGTCTATTATAGCATCAAATAATGATAAGTACTTAGATTCTTGAAAAATAATATTATCTCTAAATTCTGTTAAATTCAGTATGTAGATTATAATAAGCATAAAAACAATGCCTTTTAGAAAACCAAAAAATAAACCGATAAATTTGTTGATTGATCCCAATCCAACTACATTTATAAATTTAGAAAAGATAAAACCCAAAACTGCTGAAATGATAAAAGTAGATATAAAAATACCTATAAAGGCTAGAACATTAGATATCTGCTCTGAATTTATGTATTCATCAATAAAATCAGCTGGTAAATAAAAATAATTAGATGAAAAATAAATAGCCGAGGACCAACAGATAATTGAAACGAATTCAGAGACAAAACCTCTAAAGAATCCGTATAAAGCCCAAAATAGAACAAACAAAGTAATGATGATATCAAGGTTGGACATCTAGTTTGTAATCTTTTTCAAAGTTATATTCACAGATAGATTTTTTTCTAATTCCTTTTTAATATATTCTGCGATTTCTCTATCTACAAAAGGGCCCAAAAGAAGTTCTTTCTTTTTTTTAAAGCTTCTATATATTCTATCAAAGCCTAAATCTGATAATTCTCTCTTTATTTGATTATAATCTATATATTGTATTCTTAATAACCATGATATTTTAATTGAATCCTCAATTACTGGTTTTTTTAACTTATCAGGACTCGCTTCATAATCACTATATTGAGATGGTTTATTATCATAATAATTTTCTGGCATTTCTAACGAATTTACAATCTTATTGCCGTACTTAATATGCTCAATTATTAATCCACCAAATAAATAAGATGGAATTATTAAAAAGACGAAATAATAAATTAATTTTTTATTCATTGAGTGCTTTTTTAAATGAATTAGAATATTGAAAAAATTCTGATACTGTATAAAAGGAACCGTATATTATTATTCTCTCGTCATACAATGATTCTGCTAAAACCTTAGAAAATGCATCGCTCATTGTGTCAAATTTTTCAACATTACTATTTTTAGAGGCAACTGTTAGTCTTGACGATATTTCTTGTGCATTCATTCCTCTTTCACTATTTATAGTTCCACAATACCATTTATCGATAATAGGTATTAATGGTTTAACTAAACTATATACGTCTTTATCTTTTAAAACACCTATTACCGCACGAGTTTTCTTTTTTGGATATTTTTCAATATTAGATTTTAATTTTTTTGCAGCATCTTCATTGTGTGCAACATCTAATATTATCTCAGGATTTGATTTTACTACTTGATATCTCCCAAGTAATTTTATATTTTGTATAGAATCTTTAATTGTATTTGTATCTTGAAAAATTTTAGGTTCTAATAATTCAAGTGACATCAAAGCTGCAGAAGCATGATTGTATTGAAAATCACCTACTAAAGGTAATAAGGGTAATTTTATATTTTTAATGTTCTTACCAGACCAAATCCAATGATCTTTGTATATTCTAGATTCAAAATCATTATGATGAATTAGAAGACTCGTAGAATTATTTTTTGCATAGTTCAGGATTGCAGATGGCGGGTTCTCATCTGCAAAGATACTATATTTCAAAGGCCTCATTACGCCTGCTTTTTCAAGAGCAATACTATCGATTGTATTACCTAAGAATTCCGTATGATCTATTCCAATTGAGGTGATAATAGAAATATCGGAATCAATAATATTGGTAGCATCCAGTCTACCACCTAATCCAACCTCTAAAATAGCATAATCAATATCATTTTTATCAAATATATAAAAAGCAGCCAATGTAGCAAATTCAAAGTATGTAAGTGATACATCTGCTCTTTTGTCGTCTATATATTTAAAAGCCTCTATTATTTCCTCGTCGGATATTTCGCATTTATTTATTTTTATTCTCTCGTTATACCGTTGTATATGAGGAGACGTGAAACTACCCACTTTGATATTTGCATGATAAAGTAAACTCTCTAAAATTGATACAGTCGAACCTTTTCCGTTCGTGCCAGCAATAATAATTATTTTATTAGCTATTCTCTCGATACCAAGGCGATTATATACTGATCTTATTCTTTCAATTTTAAAATCAATATTCGCTGGATGGAGTTTTTGTTGCCACTCTAACCAATCATTTAGGGTTTTAAGTTTGCTTTCCATTTAGTGAATTACTTGTCAAAGTAGAAATAATTTCCGATATCTTTGTTTTTTGATCTTTACGACTTAATATTAAGTCTATTGCTCCATGGTCACGAAGAAATTCACTTCTTTGAAAACCCTCAGGTAATTTCTCCCCAACCGTTTGTTCAATGACTCTAGGACCAGCGAAACCAATTAATGCGTTAGGCTCGGCAATATTGATATCGCCTAACATAGCTAAACTTGCTGACACACCTCCCATTGTGGGATCAGTGAGTATAGATATATATGGTAGCCTTTTTTTTGAAAGCTCATTTAAAGCACAACTAGTTTTTGCCATTTGAAAAAGAGAGAATAATGACTCTTGCATTCTTGCACCACCACTTGCAGAAAAACATATTAACGAAGAATAAGATTCGAGACATTTATATACTGCTTTAGTAAATTTTTCACCAACAACAGATCCCATAGATCCACCAAAAAAAGAATATTCAAAAAAACATGCAATAACAGGCTGATCATTCATAGTCGCTTTATATACTACTAAAGCATCGTCTTCTCCTGTTTTTTTTTGAGTGCTAGATAGCTTGTCTTTGTACTTTTCTTTATCCTTAAAATTAAGTATGTCTACAGGCTTTATATCTTTTAAAATCTCGGTTTTATTCTCTTTATCTAAAACTATATCTGCTCTTTTACGAGCAGATATCCGCCCATGATGATTACATTTTGGGCATACATTCAAATTTTTTTCATACTCTGCTCTATATATAACAGTCTCGCAATTTGAACATTTATGCCATAGTCCTTCAGGTACCGACCCTTTCCCCTCTCTCTTAGCTCTGATCCTCGAGGGAAGTATTTTATCTAACCAGCTCAATTTATACTCCTACGTATAGTGCTAACATATTCTTTTACCTTTTTTATGAGTAAAGTTTTATTATGAAGATTTTTTTCAATTAAATCTACTATAGAACTCCCAATAATAATCCCATCTGAAATTTTTGACATTTTCTTTGCTGTAGTTTTATCTTTTATTCCAAATCCTACAGCAATAGGAATAGAG
>MDSZ01062729.1_pt1 | contig 20304 bp, 17 predicted proteins | sample 811201 | NCBI WGS metagenome assembly MDSZ01 (sample SAMN05326647, study PRJNA326480) | marine metagenome | isolation source: seawater | place: Indian Ocean: North | collected 2010 | reverse complement strand
TTTTAGTGGCTGCGTAAATACTTATGGGATGATCAACTACTTGTTTTTCAGAAAAAGGCATTTTTGCATTGCCTCCATAAACAGAACTACTGCTTGCATAAATAAGATGTTTGACATTAAAATCTCTGCAACACTCGAGAATATTTAGAAAACCAACTATGTTGGACTGTATGTATGCTGAAGGATTTTCAATAGAATATCGAACACCTGCTTGAGCGGCAAGATTCACAACGTATTCGAATTGATTCTTTTTAAAAACTTCTCTTAAGGCATCAATATTTTCTAAATCATTTTTAATTAATAAAAATTTAACCTTATTTTTTAATGAAAAATCTCTTAAGTTTTGAACCCTAGCTTCTTTTAAATTTATATCATAGTAGGAGTTTAAATTATCAAAACCAGTAACTTCTACTCCTTCATTTAAAAGCTTCATTACAAAATGATATCCTATAAAACCTGCAGCACCTGTTACTAAAACAGCCATTAATTCTTATCCTTAATATTAATAATTATCTAATATTTTGGTCCCAATGGGTTTGTTTATGAAATTTTCATTAATCTTTTAATAGATACATTAATAAATTTAAATAAAGAATTTATGTTTAAATTAATTTTTAAATTTGAATATAAAAAAGCTTTTGCACCAATTTAATAATTATGTTTAAAAATAATTAATATTTAAGTTTAATAAAAAATCCAATAATAAGAAGCTTGAGTTTTTTTTTACCTCTTGTAGTCATAACTTCAGGTTTAAAATTTTATGGATATGTTTTTGCTTTTATTCTTTTTTTACCAAGTATTTTTCATAATAAAAATAGGTTGATTTCCTTTATCAAAAGTAAAAGCTCCACTGATAAATTAGTAATATTTTATTTTTCTTATTTAATTTTCCAATCCATAATAGGGGCTTTCTACATAAACGATCTAAGAATTTTATTTTTTTGGATACCTTTTTTTATAGTTACTTTTTATTGCCACTTCAATAACCTATATGACTTTAGAAACGACTTTTTTTATAAGAAAAACATAGTCAACATAATATTTTTGTCTTGTATTTTTTATTTTATTTTATACATGATATTAACAATAATATCGACTTTTATTTATGGAAATCCATTTTCTATACAAGACAATATTTGGGTTGGAAGTTCTGTCGCTTTTTTTATTAGTTCTGTATTTTTCTTATCTATTTATAGGAAGTGGGAAGAAATATCATTTAGATTTGACTTAAGATATTCATTATTAATTATTATTCATAATTTATTTATTGCTGTACATCAATCTAGATTGGGATTTCTTAACTTATTAATTTTTGGAATATTTATTTTATTCAAATGTATTAGTCTTAAAAAATTTTTCAATGGATTACTAATATTTACTATATCATTTTATTCATATTCATTTTTTAATTCGAATTTGGCATATTCTAATAATTACTTAGAAGGAGATATGCGTTCTGAAATCAACAATTTTGAAAAGTCAAACGATTTATCAATTAGCAATATTTTAGATAAAAATAGAAATATATTTACTGAATTTAATTTATTAATTTATAAGATTAAACAAAATTTTGATGTTTTTGATGAAGACAAATTAATTAGAGGAGATTCTGTTAGAACAGTAGAGCTTATAATTGCAAAAAATCATTTTGATAATTTATCTCTTTATAAAAAGCTTTTCGGAACTGGTTGGTATACAACACGAATCACAATAAATGAAACACGTAACAATTTTATAGATCAAAATTCATATAGGATTGAAGGTGGTTTAATTAAAAGCAATGTTACTCAACTCACAGGAATTGTTGCTTTATTACTAGATACAGGGTTGATTGGAATTATAATGACTATCATCTTATACTTAATTAATGTAAAGATTATATTTTTTAGTAAACTTGATTTTACTTTTAAATTATTTTATATTTCCATGTTATTTGTTAATTTTTTCTGTTTATTTATTGGCTACTCATTAGTAAGTATTCCTTTTTTCTTGTTTTTCTTGCCTAATAGACTTTTAAAAAATTAGTTTATTTATTTATTAAAAACGATAATATTTTATTTATGGAAAAGAAAGTTAGAAAAATTTGTTGTATTGGGGCTGGTTATGTTGGGGGGCCTTCAATGGCTGTGATAGCAGATCGCTGCCCCAATTTAAAAATAAATGTGATAGATAAAAATGAAGACAGAATTGCAAAATGGAATAGTGAAAATTTAGATGAATTACCTATTTATGAGCCTGGACTTAAAGAGGTGATCAAAAGAGTAAGGAATAGAAATTTATATTTCTCTAAAGAGTTAGAAAAAAATATTGCAGAAGCAGATATGATTTTTATATCGGTAAATACTCCAACAAAATCAAGGGGTATTGGAGCTGGGAAAGCTAGTGATCTCAAATGGATAGAATCTTGTGCTCGGCTAATAGGTGAGTATTCAACTGGAAATACCATTATCGTAGAAAAAAGTACAATACCTGTTAAAACTGCTCAAACAATAAAATCTATTCTTGATTCATTTAGTTCTAATACGAAAGTAGATATTGAAAAAACAAAAAGTTTTTCTATTTTATCTAATCCTGAATTTTTGGCAGAAGGTACAGCGATATCAGATTTAGAAAATCCTGATAGAGTTCTTATTGGAGGGGAAGATGAAAAGGCAATAAGTAAACTTAAAGAAATTTATTTGAACTGGATAATAGGTTCTAAAATAATAACAACAGATTTATGGAGTTCAGAGTTATCTAAACTTATTGCTAATGCATTTTTAGCTCAAAGAATTAGCTCTATTAATTCAATTACGCCACTTTGTGAATTGACAGGCGCAAACATAAATGATGTGGCAACTGCGATAGGAATGGACTCAAGAATTGGTAGATATTTTCTGAAATCTGGACCAGGATTTGGAGGTAGTTGTTTTAAGAAAGATATTTTAAATCTTGTTTATATTTGTAATCATTATGGTTTAAGTGAAGTTGCTGATTATTGGGAAAAAGTAATAAATATAAATAGTTGGCAACAAAAAAGGCTTACAAGCATAATTGTGGAAAAATTGTTTGGAACAATATCTGAAAAAAAATTGGCAATATTGGGATTTTCTTTTAAGGCAAATACAAATGATGTAAGGGAATCTCCTGCAATAAGTATATGTAAAGATCTTTTAGAGGAGGGATGCTTTCTCAATATATTTGATCCAAAAGTAAAAGAGATTCAAATTAAAGAAGAATTAGGCTTAAATGATAATCCTAATTCTTACGAAACAAACAATGGATCTTGGAAATTTACAACTTCCATAAATCAAGCTGTTGATGGGGCAGACGCAATAGTTATTCTTACTGATTGGAACGAATTTTATAACTTGAATTTTGAATCTTTATATAAAACCATGCGATCACCTAGTTGGATTTTTGATACACGAAATGTTGTAAATTTTAAAGATGCAAGATCTTATGGTTTTAAAGTGTGGAAACTTGGTGATGGATCTAGCTATTAGACTTAAAAATTTGATTTTGGAAATATGAAATTGTTTTATCTAGACCTTTGTTAAAAGGTATCTTTGGCTCCCAATTTAATTCTTTTTTTGCTAAATCTATCAAAGGCTTTCTTTGTAGTGGGTCATCTTGAGGTAATTCTTCAAATATGAAATCTAAATCTAAATTTAGCTTTGAAGAAATTAGTTTCCCAATTTCTAGAATCGAGTACTCTTCTGGATTCCCAAGATTAATAGGCCCAGAGTTACTTGAATTCATCAAAAGGATTAATCCATCAACCATATCATCCACAAAACAAAATGATCTAGTCTGTGAACCATTGCCATATATTGTCAATGGTTCTCTTTTAAGGGCTTGTACTATAAAATTGCTTATAACTCTGCCATCATCTGGAAGCATTCTAGGTCCATAGGTATTAAAAATTCTCGCAACTTTAACATCGCAATTATGCATTCTCTTGTAATCAAAGCATAATGATTCTGCAATCCTTTTGCCCTCGTCATAACAACTTCTAATCCCAATAGTGCTTACAGAACCTTTATAACTTTCAGGTTGAGGGTTAATTTCGGGATCACCATATACCTCACTTGTGGAAGCCATCAAAATTTTTGCTTTAACACGTCTTGCTAGGCCTAGCATATTATAAGTACCTAAGAAACTTGTTTTGGAAGTTTTGATCGGGTTTGATTGATAGCTTTTTGGAGAGGCTGGGCATGCAAGATGCCATATTCTGTCTACTTCCAAATTTATAGGGTTTGTAACGTCATGTCTTATGAGCTCGAACTTTGGGTTTGGAACCCAACTTATTACATTTTCTTTTCTTCCAGTGAAATAATTATCTAGGCAAATTACTTCTTCTCCTTTCTTCATTAATTTATCTATTAAATGTGAACCTAAAAAACCAGCCCCTCCTGTGACTAAATTTCTTATCATAACTACCCTTCTTTAATAATCTTAAGTTGTTTTAGTTTACCATTTTAGAATATTTTTTTTAAAACTAATAATATAGTTTTATGATTCTGAAAATTTTAAAGCATATTTTATATCCAAGATTAAACCAAATATAAATATTAAAAATGTTGTAATTATTAGAGAAGGTAAATTCCCGAAATTGTAAATTAATCCCAATATCAATGTCGAAAATATATAGATAAGAGAAACGTTAGAGTGTGAAATACCTCCTGAAACTAATCTTTGATAAAGATGTTGTTTATGGGGTTTAAGTATATTTTGTTTATTTATTAATTTTCTTATTATTACAATTATTGGATCAGCTATTAATGGAAAACAAAGCAAAACTATTTTTAAAGAATCAAGAATAGATCCAGAATTATAAATTAATGTTAGTAAGTATGAGCCAAGAAATAAACTACCTGTATCACCCATAAATATTTTAGATGGTTGCCAATTAAAAATTAAGAATGCTGTAAGTGCTCCTATGGCTGGAAATAAATAATGAAAGGTTCCGTTAATAGATATAAAAATAATAATTATACAACCACAAACTATGCCATCTATACCATCCATAAAATTAATAAAGTTTATTATTGCAACTCCAAAAAATATAAGGATTAAATAAAGGTAAAATCTATTAACTAATAAATAACTTAAAAAACTTGTATCTGAATTTTGTAAGAAAAATAGAATATATGTAACAGTTGAAATTTGAAAAATAAATTTTATTTTATTAGACAAGACAAATTTATCGTCAATAAGACCAATAATTGCTAATGGAATCGATAAAAGCGGCAAATAAAATTTTTGATATATTGCAATTGCTGTGTAGATAATGACAAATAGTATCCCTCCGCTAGTTGGTTTAATGTAATTATGCATTCCTCTTTCAGATGGAATAGCTGGAAATAATTTTATTAAAAGGGGAATTGATAATTTAAAGAAAAAATAGGATAAAACTAAAGTAATTAAAAAATGGATAAGCATAATATTAGGCTTTTTCTTTATTTTTATTAAGGAACCAATTCCAACCGTCTATGCACATTTCTTCAATTGTATGTTTTGGCTTCCAATTTAGAATTTTCAAAGCTAAATCATTTGATGCAACTAAAGAACTAACGTCTCCTTCCCTTTTATTAAAAAAGGAGAAATTGATTTTTTTTTCGATTACTTCTTCAAATATCTTTACTAATTCCAATACTGTAGTACCCTTTGCAGTTCCTAAATTTATAGATTTAAATATTTTATCCTTTTTTATCAAATAATTTAATGCAGCTAAATGGCCACTAGCTATATCTAATACGTGAACAAAATCTCTGATGCATGTACCATCTTTTGTATCCCATTCTTTCCCATATATTTTGATGTATTCAATTTCTTTGATTGCGGCTTTGCATATAAATGGAAATAAATTAGTTGCATTTTTATTTGGAATTTCGCCTATTAAATATGATTTATGTGCTCCGATAGGATTAAAGTATCTTAAATTTATAACTCTCCAACCTTGCGAATTAGAATATTTCTCAAATAAAACTTTTTCAGCGTTAGCTTTGCTAATCCCATAGTTATTAATAGGATTAATTTCGCAAGATTCATTTATTATTTTTTCTTTAGAATTACCATAAACTGTCGCACTGCTGCTAAAAATAATCGTTTTACAATTGTTTTCATCCATAGAATCGATAAGTATTTTAGTTCCCTCAACATTTACATTCCAATAAATTTTAGGAGTTTGATTTGATTGAATAATAGATTTTAATCCCGCTAAATGAATTACTGCATCTATTGAGTAATTTATTGCCTTAGAATAATTAAAAATCTCATTTATTAACTTTCTATCTCTTATATCTCCTTTGAAGAATTTTATGAAGCATTTATTATTAACTTTAAGATTTTTTTTTATTAGATTCAATCTTTCCAAAACTGAAATATTACTGTTTAATAAAGAATCTAGAATAAATATATTATAACCACCTTCAATAAGAGATATACAAGTATGTGATCCAATATAGCCCAATCCTCCTGTCAAAAGAATATTTTTCATCAAATGTTAGTTGGGTTAATATTCAATATTATTATAGGCTTCACAAAAGTCTTTAAAAAAAATGTAATGTTTTTATTATTTTATTTATTGTTTATTTCGACATTATAATTTCATTGTAAAAGCAATTTACTTTTGACATCTCTTTTTCATAGGAATATTTTTTTTCTATGGTTTTTCTGGCTAATTTTGCGATATTTTTTGAACTTATTTTTTTACTTATCGTTTTATCAATTAATTTTGAAAGTTGTATTTCATTACTATTCTCGAATAAATAGCCATTTATCCCGTTTTTGATCCATTTATTATTGTCAGAATTATTTGCAACTATAACGAGTCTTTCAAATGACATAGCTTCTGCGGTACTACTTGCTAATCCGCCATCACTTAGAGATGTTGAAACATAAATGTCTATTGAATTGTAAAAATTTAGCATTTCTCTTTTATCTAGTAAACCTAAAAATTGAATATTCTTTTCAATTCCTTTTTCTTGAACCAATTTATATAAATTATTTTTAAGAGAGCCATCACCTGCTATTTGAAAAGATATATTTTTTTTATTTTTAATTAACAAACTTGCTGCATTTATAAAAGTTTCAATGTCATAAATTTCCTCAAGTCTTCTATTACTTCCAACAATTATATTTTTATTAGATGAAAATATTTCCCTTTTTTTCTTATATAAACTTGTATCTACTCCAAAATTAATTATCTCAATTATTTTTTTTTTATGACCAAATTTATTAGAAATTTCAGCAAGTCTCTCTGAATCACATAAAACTAAGCTTGTTCTATTAAATAAATAGTTAAACCATATATTTTTTATTTTGGATCTATTACAAAGTAGATCACTACCCCAGGGAGTAGAAATTATCTTATTACTTTTATGAATAAAAAGTAATAAAAGGCTATGCCATCCTAAATAATGGATATGTATTAATGAATTTCTAAGTAAAATTATCTCTTTTAATAAATTTATTAAATTTTTAAAATTACTTACAATGTATTTTTTAATATTTTTGTTGAGTTTTTTATATTCAATTGAAGTCGCATGGTTAGGTTTTTTTATGGATATCCAAGTGATTTCATTACTTTCATCGGAACAAAAGTATTTAACCCATCTAAGAGAATGAACTGAATTTGCGCTAGCAATAAAAATAATTCTCATAATAATTACTCTAACTTTATTGGATTTCAAAATCAATATTAAAAAAATTAATAATTAAAAATTACAAAGAAAGTTAATTTTTTTGTCTTTAATATTATTTAAAGATTTAGATTCATAAATAACTAAAATATTCGATTTTAACTTTTTGCTTTCTTAATACAAATTATAAATTTTTATGGAATATAGTATTGTCATTCCAATCTACAAAAGGAATGAAATATTTGAAAAATGTTTATTATCCATAAAGCAACAAACTTGCTTACCGAAGGAAGTTATTGTTGTTGATAATAATCAAGATAAAAATGAATCAAATAAACTTAGAAAAATAATTAATAATTTTGATGAAAAGGTGAATTTTAAAATTATGATTATAAAATCTTTTAAAAATAGTAGTTCAATAGCAAGAAATATTGGGGCAACGAAATGTAATACTGATTTGGTTGCTTTCCTAGATAGTGATGTAGTTTTATTTAAAGATTACTACGAAATAATTTTGAACTTTTTTGAAATGCATAGTGATTTAATAGCAATTCAGGGTTTAGATATAAATTTGATATTTAATTATAAAAATTTTGGAAGTCTTCCTTTAGCTCAAAAGGTACTACATTATTTTGAACAGATTTTTGAAACATCTTCTTTATTTAATAGAAAAGAAGCTTATGTATCTCCATCATTAGCTGTTGCTCATCCAAAATTAAATAAAGAATTTGTAGTTGAAAGTCAATGGATATGCTCTGGGGCGAGTGTATTCAAGACGCATATTTTTGAAAGATATTCTTTCCCAAATAATTTTGTAACCTATTCACATAATGAATACTTATATTTTTCATATAATTTATATAAAAAAAATATAGGGAAAATGCTTTATATAAGTGAAGCAAAATATAGAGATCTCCAAATAAGTTCAGGACGATTAAATATTATCCCTCTCTTGTATCAAGTAGAGGTTTATGATTTATATATATTTCTAAATTTATTCGAGCAAAATTTTCATAATATTATGATTTTTGTAGTTTCTAGAATAGGACATCTTATTTATAATTTCCTGAGAATTATCTTCAAAAAGAAATTTTCAATAAAACTTTTTTTTCATATAATCTTTTCAATCCTATATCCTCTCTTTCATTTAGAGGAAATAAAAAATAATGATTTAAGTTTCTATGAGAGAGACTTTGTGACTAATTAATTTTGATTTAAAATTTTTGAAAAATTTGATTTTTAGGTACTATTAAAATATAAATGAAAAATAGTAATTGATAACTTTCAAAATGAAAAGAATTTTTGATATTTTTTTCTCTCTATCTGGACTGTTTATAACCGCGCCATTAATTATCATAATTGTATTTTTTGTTTGGCTTGATGATAAAAGAGCACCTTTTTACGTATCAAATAGAGTTGGGAAAAAAGGTAAAGAATTTAAAATGATAAAAATTAGGACAATGGTTGTTGGAGCTGATGCTAACAATATTGACTCAACTTCATCTGACGATAAAAGGATTACAAAGATTGGATCTGTCTGTAGAAAAATAAAAGTTGATGAATTACCTCAACTCTTTAATATATTGATTGGAGATATGTCTTTTGTAGGCCCTAGACCTAACGTCAGAAGAGAAGTTGATATTTATACAAAAGAAGAACTAAAGTTAATAAGTATTAAACCTGGTTTAACAGATTTTGCATCAATAGTTTATTCAGATGAATCAGATATTTTAACAGGCAAAGGTGATCCGAATTTGGCTTATAATCAGCTTATTAGGCCAGGCAAAAGTCAGCTAGGCTTGTTTTATGTAAAAAATAATAATTTTTTTATCGATATTTCCTTAATTATGATTACTTTAATAAATGTTTTTTCTCGAAAAAAATCTCTAAAATTAGTTGTAAAATTACTGAAATCGCTAAAAGCGGGATACCATTTAGTTAAAATAGCTTCTAGGACTGAACCACTTTATCCATCTCCTCCTCCCGGCTCAAACATAGTGGTCCAAAATAGGAATGGATTTTAAATCCCTCAGTAATTTATCTGAAGAAAATTGAAAAAAATAAATTTATCACTACTAAAGACCGCTTTGTTTTCATTTTTGTATAGCAGTTTCAATATCTTTTATAAGTTGAAAGAGCCATTCCGCAGATTGTTTTTGCTCATAACTGATTCATTGCTTATAACTTTTTCAGTCTATTTAGTTAATTTCTTGTTTTCCCCACTATATGAAAGAGGATTTGGCTTTTATATGGGAAATTATTTAACACCTTTCTTAATTTTTAATAGTATTTTGGTTTATTATTTTTCAGGTCAATATTTGTCTTTAAGCCGTTACATCAGTTCATCTGAGATATACAAAATAGCTCTCAGAAATTTAGCATTAGTTCTTTTGTTATTGTTTTTTGAATTAATTTTTAATCAAGGAATAATTTTCTATAAACTTTATATTTTATTTTGGATTGTTAGTACTTTCATCATAATTATAAGTAGATTTTCTTTGAAAGAATTAATTAATTCTATAGGATATTTAAATTCAAAGAATATTTGTAGAGTAACAATTTATGGAGCTGGAGCAGCTGGTGCACAATTGGCTTCATCATTAATTCTTGGTAGAAACCATAAGATATTAGCTTTTTTTGATGATGATCCTAATTTAATTGGAAGAAAGTTACTTGGGATAACAATTTTTTCTCCTAAGGAGATATATAAATTTAAAGAAAGAGCGGATCAAATTCTTTTAGCTATTCCCTCTCTTAAATACGAACGATCAAGAGTAATTCTTAAAAAAATTCAAGATTTTGAGATTCCTGTACTAAAAGTCCCATCTATTGAATCACTTACTACTGGCAAGGCAAGCATAGATTCATTGCGCCCAATAGAAGTTGAAGATCTTTTAGGTAGAGGAATAGTAAGTCCTTTTAAGAAATTACTGCGTGAGTCCATAGAAGATTTAAATATATGTGTAACTGGAGCAGGAGGATCAATTGGCCAAGAATTATGTAAACAGATCCTAGATAATAAGCCAAGATCTATTATCATGATTGACTCGAGCGAATTAAATTTATATCATCTTGAACAAGAACTATCATTATATTTTTCTAATGAAAAGAATTCACTTTGTAAATATATTCTCGGAGATTTAAAAGATTTTTCATTAACAAAAAATATTTTTCAAAAGTATTCAATAGATGTGGTATTTCATGCGGCCGCTTATAAACACGTGCCTCTTATTGAAAGTAACCCATTACAAGGTATTCAAAATAATGTTTTTTCAACACTTTCTATTTGTAAGGCAGCGGAGGAAGCCTTAGTCAAAAAAATAACACTTATTTCTACAGATAAAGCAGTAAGGCCATCTAATGTAATGGGAGCTTCAAAAAGATTATCAGAATTAATATTTCAGGCTTATTCAGACAAAATGAAAAATTTAAAAAATAAACATGATAGAAAAATAAATACCGATATAAAATATTCTATTGTGAGATTTGGTAATGTTTTAAATTCTTCTGGATCTGTAGTTCCTCTTTTTAAAAAACAAATAGCATCAGGTGGACCAATAACACTTACACATAAAGATGTTATTAGGTTCTTTATGACTATTTCTGAAGCCGCTCAGTTAGTTATACAATCATCATCTTTAACTGGGAGTGGAGAGGTCTTTTTATTAGACATGGGCGAGCCTGTAAAAATTTATGATTTAGCAAAACAAATGATTAGATTAAGTGGATTATCTTTAAAGGACTCTTTCAATCCTGATGGGGATATAGAAATAAAGATAACTGGACTTAGACCAGGAGAAAAATTATATGAAGAATTACTTATAGATGCCGAATCTAAACCTACAAAACATCCACTTATTTTTAAAGCGGTTGAGAATTTTATTCCGTATGAAAATTTAGAAAAAAAATTGAATTTATTGGAGAAATATATAGAAAGACAAGAAATAGAACTTACATTAGGATTACTTAACAAAATTGTTCCTCAATGGCAAAGAAGTTCTTTTTCAGATTCTTTTTAAATTAAAAATATTTATTAATTAAGGTCGAAGATTTCTGCATCCTTAGGTAAAGATTTTAATTTATGAGTACTCATTATTATTGTTATTTCTCTAGAAAGTTTAGAAAGGGTTTTTATTATGCTTTCTTCATTTTTTTGATCAAGAGAACTTGTAGGCTCATCAAGAATTAAAATATCTGGATCAAAATATAGAGCTCTTGCAAGAGCAATTCTCTGAATTTGGCCTTGAGAAAAATTTGAGCCATTTTCTCCTACTTGTGTATTAATATTTTTCTTAAGTTTGAATATAAATTTGTATATTTCAGCTTTTTTTAAAGCTGCGTATAATTTATCAAAATTTATCTGATTCTCTTCTACTCCAAAAGCTACATTTTGGGCTACTGAAGAATTAAATAATGTATGATCTTGATGTAAATATGATATCCTTGGTTTTACATCTTTAAAATAATTTTTATTAAAAATTATTTCCCCTTTATGAGGTTTAATTAAACCTGAGATTAAATTTAAAAGAGTGGTTTTCCCCGCACCACTTTCACCAATTAAGACAGAAAAAGATTTATATTTGATTTTTAAATTTACGTTATTTAGTACTGAAATAATAGAGTTTTGAATCGAATGAGAAAAATAAAGATTTTGAATTAATATGCAACTTTCTTGATTTTTAAGATCTTTTAATAATAAATTTATATTGTTACTATACTCATTTTTATGTTTTAAGTTGTTATCTAAATTAGATATTATTTTTGAACCATATACAAGACTATTTATACCAAAAATAACACTGCTTAATGAAGGTTGGGCTTTATATGCTGCGAATGCAAAAGTACCCAACAAAGGCAGTATCTCATAACTTGTTCTATTACTTTCTGTAAAAAATAATGTTGATATTGCTAATGCAACAAAAACTATCATTTCAAGAATAAACTTTGGTGAGGCGGTCAGGGATGTGTAAGTAGAGTTAGTATCTGCAAATGATCTTGAGAACTTATTAAACCTATTTTGAAAGAAAATCTCAGCATTGTACATTCTTATGTCTTTTATACTCGTAAATGATTCAATAGCTGTTCTAAATCTTCCTTTATTTGACTCTTCACTTTTTAACCCAGATTTATTTAGTATTTTTTTTGAGTATTTATAAAATAAAATGTAAAAACTTCCTAAAATAGAGAGAGCAAATAATGATCCAATAAAATTTGTAAATGTTAAATAAATTACTATTCCTAAAAGCAATATTAAATTTGTAAGCATTAGTATTGTTGGTTGAAAAACAATAATTATGAATTGATCAACTTCTGATAGGATTGATTTAGCAATCTCTGATTTATCTAAATTCAGAATTTCATTACTATTTAAAAAATTATTTAATAGTCTTATAGAAATATAATGTCTAGTATCTTCAATTAATTTATTAGTTTTATAAATAAGAAATATCCTAAAAAATGTAGAACAAACCATGATTAATATAACCATTATGGGAATGTAAATATTAATTAATTGACTATCTAGGTCAAATTGATAATTAAATATTTCGAATATAAATAAATTATTTATGTTCTCAATTATTACGTTAGGACCTTGAATAAGATACATTAACGGGATAATAGATGCTAAACTTAGAACTTCTAAAATTGCTTGAAAAGATACTATTAGAATAAGTAAAAATAAATTTTTTTTATCTTTACCACTTTTTAATAAGCTTATTGTTTTTATTAATAATTTAAGAAAGTTTATATTTTTTATCTTTTTTTTTATATTTAAAATATTCATTTTTATTTAAATTTTATTTTGTTGAATCAAATAATAAGTTAATTTTATGAAGGAAATAATGATAGAGTAAATTTCTATATTTTTTCAACTTTAGCACTATTAAGATTCTAAACTAAAATAATTTTAATTTATTTTTTACTATGGAAATACCTTTTTTTAACTATAAAAAGTACTGTAAAGATATTAACTATTCCCAACTTTTTAGAGAGGTACTTGAAAGTGGATACTTAATAGGAGGACCTTTCGTAGAGGCTGTTGAGTCAAAAATAGAAGAATTAACTGGTATAAATCATTGTATTTGTGTAGCAAATGCCACAGATGCAATGGAAATCATTTTTAGTTTTTTAAGACTTCCAATTAATTCTAAAGTTTTGATACCTACTCACACCATGTTAGCAACTGCATCAGCTGCTAAAAGTGCTGGATTGTCTCCCATCCCAATGGATGTAAATGAATTTTCTTTAATGACTGAGATAGAAGAATTAAAATCTTGCGATTTTTCAAATGTTTCAGCCTGCATGATTACTCAACTAAATGGTGTGGTTGCAGATATGGATCCTATAGAAGAATTTTGTAAATTGAAAAATATATCCTTAATTGAGGATTCAGCTCAAGGAATAGGAGCTTTCAATAATGGAAAGCATGCAGGTGCTTGGGGTGTCGGTGGTTGTATTTCATTTTACCCTGCAAAAGTTGTAGGCGCCTTAGGAGATGGAGGCGCAATATTAACAAATAATTATGAATTGAATGAATTTGCTAGATCGTTTAGAGATCATGGAAGGGGTAAAGGTTATGAAGCAGTTAATTGGGGCAGAAATAGTCGTTTAGATAGCTTGAATGCAAGAGTTGTTCTAAGTCGTTTAAATTCTTTAGAGCATCTTTTAAAAAAAAGAAGACAATTGGCAGATAGATATGATAATAATTTAAAAAAACTTGAAAGTTCAGGTTTGATAAAATTACCTCCAAAATATTCAACTAATTCAAAATCAATAGGTACTTACCAAAACTATGAAGTAAAAGTGGAGAGCAGGGATGAATTAATGAGTTATTTAAAATCTAGAAAAATAGGAACAATAAAGCAGTGGGGTGGGTTTTCAATAGCTCACTTTAAGAAACTAGGTTATTCAATAAAAGATTTTCCAAAAACAGAAAAATTGTTTAAAAGATTATTACTTCTGCCTCTAAATCATATGATGACTATTGAAGAGATAGACTATGTTTCAGATGAGATTCATAAATTTTTTAAATCATAAATTTTCTTTTTTCCTGAAAAATTTTTACAATGGTTTTTTGAGAAATTTATTATTTTTTAAGAGTTTTGATTTTTTATTGGTTCACTAAAATCTTGAAAAAGATTATCTACACTGATTCACTTATTCTAAAGATATTAATAAAGATACAATAAAACATTTGAGGCGAATGATCTTCTATATTCTTTCTAAATTTGTAATAATTTCTTGATACGTTTTATCAAAATCAAATAATTCACGATAGCTTTTTATTGAATTTATGCGAAGTTTTTCTCTATATTCTTTTTCTTCAACTAATTTCTTAATCTTATAAAAGTTTTTCATATTTTTATCTACATAAATCCCATTTTCGTAATTTTCAATAAGTCTCTTTAATTCCCCTTCAGTATTTGTAATAAATGGAATTCCACTCTCTAGACTTTCGATAACTTTATTAGGGATGCTATTTATGTAATTTAAATTGCAAACATATGGGGCAAATGTTGCAATTGAATTTTTAATTAATACTGATGCTTGATATTTATCTATTTCATCCGTTAGAAGTACGTTTGGTAAATTTCTAAACAAGAAATTTAATTCTTTATATCTATCACCAGTACCGCAAATAATAAATCTATAGCTCGGATATTCGGTAATAAATAAACTAGCAATTTTATAAATAAATTTAAAATCGAAGGATTTAGTTAAACTCCCAACAAATACAAAATGTTTACCTTGAGTTATATTGATACCTTTTGAAAACCAATGGTCTAATACCCTTTTAATCTTTTTTTCACTTAAAATAATTTTTTTTCGAACTAGAGGAGCTATAAAATATTCTATTTCAGAGTTGTTTTGGTTGTATTCTTTTATCCATAAAATAAATGATTTGGTTATTGAACAAATCATATTAACGTTATTAAAAATATAATTTGTAACCATAAAATATGGTAATAAAATTATTCTGGCAGAACTTTTAAAATATTTTGGAAATAGTTCAATGAAATTTTCAGGCCAATTATCCTTAACGTCTAGTATTATTGGTATATTATTTTTTTTTGCCCACCTAACAACTATAAATGATGTTTCAATGGGTGGGTAACCAAGGAAGACTTTATCAGGTTTAAAATTTGTATTATTTTGAAGAAATTTATTTAGGTTAATTGATAGTAATATATGATCAAATAACCTTTTAAAGCCAATATGTTTCTTATAACCGCATGAAGGTATAAGTTGTATTGTTAAATTTTTTTTTGAAAATATTGATTTTGAACCTTTTGTTCTGAATGTCTTTCTTTGGTGAAAAAAGGATGATGAAATTATGGTTACTTTATGTCCATTAGCAAGAAGTTTGTCAGCCAAAAGCATTGCTCTCATTGGCCTGTAATTACCTTCATCAATATGAAGAGGTTCTCCGGTTTGAAAAATACAAATATGCAAAATTTAATAATTTGGGAGGGCAACTAAATAAGAATTTTTTAATTTATATAAAGTGTTTGTTTTTGTACATAACCATTCTCCATTGCCGATAAGAGGTAAATTAATTCTTTCTCCGTATTCACTCATCCATCCAACTTGTATACCTGGAACTCCTATATATAAAGCGAAATCTTTAACATTTTTTGTAATTACCGAACCAGCCCCGATAAAAGCTTTTTCACCAATGGTTACACCGCAAATTATTGTGCTATTTGCACCAAGTGTTGCACCTTTTTTCACAAGAGTTGTTTTATATTCATCTTTTTTAGGAAATGCTGATCTTGGATTAATTACATTTGTAAAAACCATGCTTGGCCCACAAAAAACATCATCCTCTATGATTACATTATCGTAAACTGATACATTATTTTGAATCTTAACATTATTCCCAATTGAAACCTTATTAGAAACGAATACGTTCTGGCCAAATATACAATTCGAACCAATATTTGCGCCACTTGATATATGAACCCATTGCCATATCTTGCAATTTTTGCCAATAGTTGCGCCATGATCAATTATTGCAGTTTCATCAACATATGTAGTTGGATCTTGGCGTTGCTTCATTTTATTGAAAAAGAAATATTAAAAATTCAATAATCTTTGATTTCAGCTTGATCTATTATACATTTTAAACCAGCAAATAAAATGCTTATCAAGACTAATATTCTTCCATCATAGAGGGTTATGTCGCTGAGATGACTAATTAATGCTGTAGTAGAGGAGGTAAACCACGCTCTTTGCATTAGAAAGTCTTTATTAAGTTGATAATTTAAAAAAATATATTTGTAAGATTTAGTAATTAGTAAGATCAACATTGATAATATTATTATCGAAAGAGGGATTCCAAAATTATGAGCAATTTCTAAAAAGATGTTATGTGAATGTTGCGCATCAATTATCTTTTTAGGTGCCATAAATGCAGAATTGTTAGTTAAATGTAGAAAAGGGAAAGTTGAGGGCCCCCAACCAAAAAAAGGTCTCTCTAGAATCCTCTTAAAAGCAGAATTCCAAATTTCAAATCTTGGAAAGTTGTATATACTAATTGTTGTAAATTTATTAATTAGGAAGGAAGGATCAAAAACCTTTAAAAGAATAGAGCTTTCATTTATGAAAAAATTAAAGAAGTTGCTTAAAGTGAAAAATGAAATAAAAATCGTGGTAAATAATAATAACTTTCTGATACTAATAAGGCATATCATTGTTATAAAGATTCCTATTATTCCGTTTCTTGAGCCTGTTAATAAAATTGCATAAAATATTGATATGCTATACATCAACAATATAAACTTATTTAAATATGAATTTTTAATTTTCTGAAATAATATTATTGCAAAAGGTAAAACTAAAACTAACCAAATAGCAGCATAATTTGGATTACTAAAAAGTCCCGAAATTACAACATCACTTGTAGTGGGTTTTTGATACCAAACGATTAAACCAAAAAAAGTTTTAAATGGTCCAAATAATTTTAAAAATTTTTGAAGTATAAAACTTATAAGTACAGGAAAAGTTCCACTAATTAAATATTTTGCAAAAATTTTCCTTTGATCAACAGTCTTTAAATAAGTTTGGAATCCTAAATAAAATAAAAATATAAGCAACCAATTAAATAAGCTTAGCCAAACCAAAGATAAATCATACTCATCAAGAATTTTTGGCTTATTAATAAAGGTTAAATTTAGGCAACTAAATATTAATATTCCAATTGATAAAAAAATCGGTAAATTTATTTTTGCATTAAATATTTTACTCTGTTCCTTTTTTAATGAAATAATTAAAGAGATTAATAGAAATATTGCACTTATTGGCAGAGCAGATGGCAAAAAGAATATACCTATAAAAAAAGACTTTCGCCCTAATTCCATGGGCTTAGTTTTGTTTAAAATCTTACTAATAGAAGTAATCATCTAAATAAAATGATTGAAATTTTAATCATAATTTTGAGAAAATTATCATTCCTTAATAAAAACTCTTTAAAAGTTGACGCTCCCTTCAGGATTCGAACCTGAGGCCCACTGCTTAGAAGGCAGTTGCTCTATCCAGCTGAGCTAAGGGAGCATAGATCAATATTCAAATTAGAAGACTAGAAGAATTAAAATTTAGATCTTATGTTCCTAATTTTTATAAATAATAATTCTCTCTAATTTTACTAATTAGTAGTATTTCATACAAGCTTTTTATATTTTTAAAAATATTTTAAAATACCTCTTCAAAATATTACATTTTGCAATTTTTCAGAAGTAAAGTAATAAATATAAAGACTTTAGACTTTCTTGAGAATATATCCAACTTGGCCAACCAAGTAAGGGAATAGTTTTGGAATCATAAAATAAATAGGATTCAAATTTGAAGATATAAATCTTCCTACAGGCGGAATTAACATGCCTTTTTCTATTGTGACTAATTTCGTACATTGATCGACTTTAAATATCTTCTTTATTCTTTTCTTGTTACAGGCTGTAAATTTTCTATTATTGGGTTTCCCATATCGCCAATCAAATATAATTAAAAAACCATTTTTCTTAGTTATTCTTATCATCTCTTCAGCAATACTTTGTGATAAATCATTGCAATTTAGCTGGACAAAAAGAGTTGATTCAAAAGTTAAATCAAAAAAACCGCTTTGAAAATTTAATTTTGATGCATCTTGGCAAGATAAATTTAATAAGGGATAGTTTTTTTTTCCAAAGTCAATATCTGTTTTATTTATATCAACTCCGAATAGATTTTTTTGATTAAATCCAAAAGAAACTAAATCAATTAAATCACTGCTTGATCCACATCCAATATCAATTATTCTTGAGTGTTTTTGATTAAGGTTTAATCTCGATAAAGAATTAATAAAACATTTTTTTTTTGATAAATATTGGAACAATACTTCTTTATTTAATAAAATGTTATCTCTTTTGAATTTTTTATTAGTGTAATGATCCCTAATATAATTTCCGTACCAAGAATCATCATTTATTTCTTTATTTTGCAATTTTTTAAATCTAACAGGAAATTTTTTTCTAGATTACCATATATAAAATCAGTTAAAAGGAGTCATTATAAATTATTGTTTTAATATGAACCATGGATAAATAAGATTTTTGATTTAATCTTTATTTATTATTAATATAAAGCTTGCAATAATCTAATTAAACGTGCCGAAATCACTCTCAGATTTTCAAAAAAAAGAAATGGCCCAATTATTTACGAGTGGTTCTAGTTTAGAGGATATTGCTAATCAGTATGGTTTAAAGACGCCAACTATTAAAAAACATTTAAAAAGTTTGATAGGCGAATTAGAATTTAATAAAATCTTGAAATTAGAAGTTTCTAAGAAATTTAAAGAAGAGGAAATAAATCAAAAAAATTCTATTCAATCTAACTTTAATAATTCAACAAAAAATGAAGTTTTATCGACTAGTAATAATAGTCAATTTCAGTTAGGACAGGATTCTTTAAATGATCCCTCTACCTCTCACGAAAATTTTTATGAGATTGCTCCTCTCAAAGATAATATTGATTTTGAGATTAGAAAAGACTTCACTTCTAAACCTATAAAAGAATTCAAATTCCCGAATAATAGCTATTTGATAATAGATAAAAATAACGAATTGGAGATATTTCAAATAAAAGATTTTCCCGAATATAGCTTTTTATCTGAAGATGATCAAAAACACAAAGTAATTAAACTTTTTTCTGAAAAAAAAGATGCACGAACTTTTTGCAATAAAAATCAAAAAATTATCAAAGTGCCAAACGGACAAGTTTTTATTTTAGTCACTGCATTTTTAATTGAGAAAGGTATTTGCAGAATTATTTTCGATGAAAACTTAATTTCTATTTAAGCAAGATCTTGTCATCTTTAGAAAGAATTAAAATAGTGCTACCTAGACTTGATCCAACAATAAAACTTAAACTAATTATTAGGCCAACAGGCATTTCTGCAGACTTAAATTTAAGAAAATTTAATGAAGTTTTACTGTTGGCATTTTGAATTAAAATAAATGAAAATAATAGTATTAATGCATTGGTGGTTAATACTCTTAAAAAATTGCTTATTTTCAGAACCATTTGTCTTATAAATAGTTTAATTTCTTAAATTATAGATAATATTTTTAGGAATTCTATTCTTACGAGCTAAATAACTTGCTGCTGAACTTCTTTTTAATCCAAGATTTACTAATTCCTCTAG